>Ga0209231_1000287_pt1 | contig 32105 bp, 23 predicted proteins | sample Deesub45470m_DNA_FD_188086 | JGI IMG/M metagenome (GOLD analysis project Ga0209231, IMG submission 188086) | Deep subsurface microbial communities from North Pacific Ocean - 450_OLKR46/470m Metagenome (SPAdes) (version 2) | ecosystem: Environmental > Terrestrial > Deep subsurface > Unclassified ... | reverse complement strand
TCCGGTCTTTTTGCCGACCGGCTGCAGCGTCACCCAGATGCGGCGGTGCGACATGAAGAAGGCCACCATGGAGCCGATCACCATCATGGCGCAACCGAGCCAGACCACCCAGACGCCGGGATCCTTGGCCACCTGCAGGCCGGTGTAGTAGCGCTGCTTGTAATCGACCATCGAGAAGATATAGTCCCCGCCGCGCTGGGCGTCAAACTCGGGGTGGGCCTGCAGCACCACGAAGGAGCGGCGCTCGCCGGCGGCCGGAAAGACCTCGATGCGGGCGGCGGGTCCGAAGGTCTGGAACGAAGGGGTGAAGTCGGCGACCCGGAAGGCGCCGCCGCCGGGGAGATCCAGGCGCTGCCCCTGTTTCACCGAAAGCTCGGCGGTTTCGCCGCTGGCGCGGTTACTCACCTTGAAGTTGAAGACCGGGTCCCCCGTCGGGCCGTAGCTCGACTGGTAGAAGGTGATCCCCTTGTAGGTCAGGGGAGCGTTGACGATGACCGGGCGTTCGGTCAACGCTTCGCTGACCGGACGTCCTCCTTCGAGGACGGTGAGCAGGCTCTTGAACTCCCGCGGACGGTTGGTCCCGTCGTAGTAGGAGACGGAAAACTCGTCGCAGCGCACCGAAAAGCCGAGCTCGATGGGGGCTTCCCCACCGCGGGGCCAGACCTTGTCGGTGGCTTTTCCCTCTTCGATATTGACGTAGGCCTTGTAGCCGAAGAGCGAGCCGATGATGGCGCCGGCAAAGATGATGAGGATCGAGAGGTGGGTGACGTAAACGCCGAAACGGGCATAGCGCCCCTTCTGGGCAAAGAGATGTACCGTCTCGCCGACGCGGGTGACCACGGGAGCGGCGAAGCTATCCGACAAAAAGGTGCCCAGGCGCCCCTGAAGGTCGTCCATCGATCCGGACACCAGGTGCTCGTCGACGTTGGAGAGGGTGCGGAAGAGGGCATCGTCGGCGACCAGCACCGGCTCGTGAACGGTCTTCCAGACCCGGGGAAAACGCTTCACCGAGCAGGAAATGAGGTTGAGGGAGAAAATCCCCAAAAGGGAAAGGAACCACCAGGAGTGGTACATGTCGAAGAACTTGAGGGCGTCGAGAATCTGATAGGTCGACTCGCTGTAGACCTGAAGATACTCCTCCGGGGATTTGTTCTGCTGGATCACGGTGCCGATGATCGAGGTGATCGCCAGCAAAATCAGGGTGGCGATGGTCAACTTGAGAGAGCAGAAGAAATCCCAGGTGGCCGTCGCAAGGCTGCGTTTTTTCACGTTCAAAATCGCGTCTCCTCAGAAGGTGGACTTCCCGGCCGCAGAAGGGATGCGGCAGCCGGGCTGCGCGGGGCAGAGATCGCTGCACCGCAGGCCGAGCACGGTGGCAATCCTTGAAAAACTAATACGGGCACTCGAACCCTGTCAAGGGAAATCGCCCCCGGCAGAGTGCGCATCACTCTCAGCAAAAACAGTCTAAATATTTGAAAAAATTAGGACAGCAAAGCTCTCAGGCGCCGAGTTCCTTGGCCACCCGCGTCTGCAGCGCCTGGTCCCGCTCCTCGACTCCCCGGGCCAGGGAAGCCTTGAAGGCGGCGAGTTTCCCTGCCAGTTCGCTGTCGCCGAGAGAGAGGATCTGTACGGCGAAGAGGCCGGCGTTGCGGGCGCCGGCCTTGCCGATGGCCATGGTCGCCACCGGGATGCCGGCGGGCATCTGCACCATGGCCAGGAGGGCGTCGAGCCCCCGCAGCGCCGTGGCGTCGATGGGTACGGCGACGACCGGCAGGGTCGTTTCCGCCGCCACCACTCCCGCCAGGTGGGCTGCGGCGCCGGCGCCGGCGATCAGCACCTTGAGACCTCGATCCCGCGCCGAACGCACGTATTTGGCGGTCTTCTCCGGCGAGCGGTGGGCGCTGGTCACGGTCATTTCCCAGGAAACCCCGAATTCCTTCAGGGCGCGGGCCGCCTCGGCCATGATGTCGAAATCGTTGTCGCTCCCCATGAGGATGCCGACCTGGGGTTTGTTCTCGTTCATGTCACAGTGCTCCGTTCAATTTTTTGGATGTGTAAAAAAGGCTTTTTTTCAACGCGGAGCCGCAGAGAGGGGGAGTCGGAGAGAAACCCTCTATTCAATAAAAAAAGCAACTACTTTCCCGGGTTACCTCTGCGTCTCTGCGCCTCTGCGTGAAAAGTTTTGCTTTACCGGTTTAATGCTTTTTGGCCGATATCGCGGCGGAACTGCACCCCCGGCCAGGAGATGGCCGCCACCCCGCGGTAGGCGGTGGCGATGGCTTCGGCCACTGTGTTCCCCAGGGCGGTGACGCCGAGAACCCGGCCGCCGCTGTTGACGACGACGCCGTCCTTGAGAGCGGTGCCGGCATGGAATACGACCAGCTCGTCGATGGCCGAGGCGGCCTCGAGACCGTGGATCTCGAACCCCGTCTCGAGACTGTCCGGGTAGCCGCCCGAAGCCATGACGACGCAGACGGCGGCCTTGTCGTGCCACTCGATGGCGTCCTGTTTCAGGTCACCGCGGGCGCAGGCCTGGAGCACCGGGACGATGTCCGATTTCATCCGCATCAGCAGGGGCTGGGCTTCGGGGTCGCCGAAACGAGCGTTGTATTCCACGACCCGCGGCTTGCCGTCCCGGATCATCAGTCCAACATAGAGGATGCCGATATAGGGAGTGCCGTCTGCGGCCATGCCGGCGATGGTCGGCCGGACGATGGTCTCGACGATGACGTCGTGCAGCGCCGCTGTCACCACCGGCGCCGGCGAGTAGGCCCCCATGCCGCCGGTATTCGGACCCTCGTCGTTGTCGAAGATCCGCTTGTGATCCTGGGAGGAGGCCAGAGGCAGAATATTTCTGCCGTCGGTGAAGGCGAAAAAGCTCGCCTCTTCCCCTTCCATGAATTCTTCGATGACGACGCTTGCGCCTGCTGCGCCGAAGACCTTGTCGAGCATGATGTCGTCGACGGCGGTGATCGCCTCGGCTTCGCTCATGGCGACGATGACCCCCTTGCCGGCGGCCAGGCCGTCGGCCTTGACGACGATGGGCGCTCCCTGCTCGCGGATATAGGCGACCGCGGCGGCATGGTCGGTGAAGCTCCGGTAGGCCGCCGTCGGGATATTGTGTCGGATCATCAGGTCCTTGGAGAACCCCTTGCTCCCCTCGATCTGCGCCGCCGCCCGGTTGGGGCCGAAGATGTCGAGACCTGCGGCCTGGAATTTGTCGACGATCCCCAGGGTCAGCGGAACTTCCGGACCGACCACCGTCAGATCGATTCTCTCGGCGAGGGCAAAATCGCAAAGGGCCTCGATTTCATCGGCGCCGATATGGACGCACTCGGCCACCGCGGCGATCCCCGGATTTCCCGGTGCGCAGTAGAGCGTTTTCACCAGCGGCGACTGGGCGATCTTCCAGCAGAGGGCATGCTCGCGGCCGCCTCCGCCTATGACGAGTATTTTCATGGGTCAAGCTCCTGAAATATCGGACCGATCGGTCGGATCCGGCCGATCGGTCCGATCAAATAATCAATGTCTGAAATGCCGCATGGCCGTGAAGACCATCGCCATGCCGTGTTCGTCGGCGGCGGCGATGACCTCCTCGTCGCGGATCGAGCCGCCGGGCTGGATGACGGCGGCGATGCCGACGCCGGCGGCGTTGTCGATGCCGTCGCGGAAGGGGAAGAAGGCGTCGGAAGCCATCACCGAGCCCTTGACTTCGAGTCCGGCGTGCTCGGCCTTGATGGCGGCGATGCGCGCCGAGTTGACCCGGCTCATCTGCCCGGCGCCGACGCCGATGGTCATTCCGTTCTTGCCGTAGACGATGGCGTTGCTCTTGACGAACTTGGCCACCCGCCAGGCGAAGAGGAGATCCTTCATCTCTTCAGCACTCGGCTGACGCCTGGAGACCACCTTGAGCTCGCCGTAGAGGGCGAGGTCGGCGTCCTGCACCAGGAGCCCGCCGTTGACCCGCTTCATTTCGAGGCGCTGCCCGGGCTCGACGGGCCATTGACCGCACTCGAGCAGGCGTACGTTCTTTTTGGCGGCGACGATCTTGGATGCGGCTTGAGAAACGGTCGGAGCGATGATCACCTCGACAAACTGCTTGTCGCAGATCGCCTTGGCGGTCTCGGCGTCGAGCTCGCGGTTGAAGGCGATGATGCCGCCGAAGGACGACTCGGGATCGGTGGAGAAGGCGCGGTTGTAGGCTTCGAGGAGGGTTGGGCCGTAGGCGACGCCGCAGGGGTTGGCGTGTTTGACGATGACGCAGGCCGGTCCCTCGGAAAACTGCTTGATGCATTCCAGGGCGGCGTCTGTGTCGCCGATGTTGTTGTAGGAGAGCTCCTTGCCCTGCAGCTGGCGCGCGGTGGCGATACAGGCCTCGCGGACGTCCTTCTCGACGTAGAAGGCCGCCTGCTGGTGGGGGTTTTCGCCGTAGCGCATCCCCTGGGCTTTATTGAACTGGAAGGTCAGGGTCGGCGGAAACTGGGCCTCCTCTGCGGAGAGCTTTCTGCCGAGCCAGTTGGAGATCGCCCCGTCGTAGGCGGCGGTGTGCTGGTAGACCTTCACCGCCAGGCGGAAGTTGGTTTCGGACCCGACGGCGCCGCCGTTTCCCTTCATCTCCGAGAGGACGGCGGCGTAATCGCCGGCGTCGACGAGCACCGTGACGTCGCGGTTGTTCTTGGCGGCGCTGCGCAGCATCGTCGGGCCGCCGATGTCGATGTTTTCGATAGCGTCCTCGAGGGAGCAGTCCTCTTTGGCGACGGTCGCCTCGAAGGGATAGAGATTGACCACCACCATGTCGATCGGAAGGATGCCGTGCTCGGCCATCTTCGCCAGGTGTTCGGGATTGTCGCGCATGCCGAGGAGGCCGCCGTGAACCTTGGGATGGAGGGTCTTGACCCGGCCGTCGAGCATTTCGGGAAAGCCGGTGAACTCGGAAACGTCCTTGACGGCAAGACCCTGGTCGCGCAGGAGCTTGGCGGTGCCGCCGGTGGAGAGGATTTCCGCTCCGAAACCGGCCAGTTCCCTGGCAAACTCGACGATTCCGGTCTTGTCCGAGACACTGATGAGGGCGCGCTTGATGACAGCCATGGGAGTTCCTTTCTCTGTGCCGGCGATGGCGTTTACCGGATCCTTAAAACGAGAAAAAACCGTCATTGCGGCGGTTTTTTAAAAGTCGATGGCTCGAAGAAACGCCTGCTCGAAGGCGGGTGTTCCGGAGAGGGGATAGGGCTTGAGTCGGGCGGCGAGCTGTGCCACGGAGGTCCTGCCCGCCGGGTCGAGAAGGAAGCGGCCGACTCCGGAGAGGGCCCCGCCGGGGACAAAGACGACCTTATCTACCATGTTTTTCGGCAGGATGGCAACCCTTTTCAGAACCGCCGGGGCCAGGGAAAAACCGAAGGCGCCGGTCACCAGGGAGAGGCGCACCTCCTCGGCACGGAGGCCGGCCCGCTGCAGCAGACATTCGACTCCGGCGAGTATTGCCCCCTTGGCGAGCTGGAAGTTGCGGATATCCTCCTGGGTCAGAAGGAGTTCACCGGCGGCGTCGCGATGGAGGCGCAATCCCCGCCCGCCGGGGGTTTCGACGATGTGCCGGGAGAGGTTGGTGGCGATCTCGGCGGCGGAAGCGATCGTCCCCCGGGAATCGAGAAGGCCGCCGTCGAGAGCGGCGGCGACGGCAGCGGCCAGGCCGCTGCCGCAGACCCCCCGGGGAGAGGCGCCCCCCTGCACCGTCAGTTTTAGTTTATCGCCCTCCACGGCGACATCGGTGACCGCCCCGGGCGCCAGGGGGATGCCGCAGGAGATTCCGCCCCCTTCGAAGGCCGGTCCGGCGGCGACGGAGGTGACCCACCAGCGTTCCCCGTCGAAGAGAGCCATCTCGCCGTTGGTGCCGATATCGAGGAAGAAGGTCCCGGCTTCGACGGCCGGCCGGGAATAGACGAAGGCGACCAGGTCGCCGCCGACATAGCCGCTGACCAGGGGGAAAAGATAGAGGGGGACGGGGAGATTGAGGCCGAGGCTTGCCGGGGCTAGATCGACCCCCTGATGTTCGGCGGGGCGATGAGGGGGAAAAAGGATGGCGTCGACGGGGAGGTTGCGCAGCAGATAGCTGATGCCGGGGTTTCCCGCCGCCGCGGCGGCGGCGATGGCGCGACGGGGGAGAGCGGCCTGATCCAGCAGTTCCGCCACCAGGGTCTCGATCCCCTCGACGAGGAGGTTCTGAAGCCGTCCCCCCTCCCCTTGCCGGGCGGCCTCGAGGCGGCGGATGATGTCGGCGCCGAAGGCCGCCTGCGGGTTGAGATGCCGCGCCTCGGCGAGCACCGCGCCGTCGGCGCCGAGGAGGCGCCCGGCGAGGGTGGTGGTGCCGAGATCGAGGGCGAGACGGACGGTCCCTGGGTTCATGGGAAAATTCCGTGGATCAGGGTTCGGGTGCGAGATCAAGGACCTCTGAGGTCGCCCCTTTGAGGGGAGACGATTGATCCTTATAGATGCGCGGCACCCGCTTGCTGACCGCGCAGAAGACCTCGTAGGAGATGGTCCCCACTTTTTCCGCCCACTCCTCGGCGCTGATGCGGTTGCCATTGTCGGAGCCGAGGAGGGTGACCTCGTCGCCGACCTCGACGCCGGGGATGGCGCTGACGTCGATGAGGGTCCAGTCCATGCACACGGTGCCGACCACAGGAGCACGCCGGCCGCGGACCAGGACCTCTCCCTTGCAGGAGAGATGACGGCTGTAGCCGTCGGCATAGCCGACGGGGACGGTCGCCAGCAGCGTCGGGGTCGCGGTTGTGAAACGGTGGCCGTAGGAAATCCCGGTTCCCGGCGGAACGGACTTGAGCTGGGCGATGGAGGTGCGAAAGCTCATCACCGGCTGCAGGTCGAGGCGGCCGGCGAATTCCGCCGCCGGGAGACCGCCGTAGAGGACGATCCCGGGGCGGACCAGGTTGCATTCGGGGAGGTCCCGGGAAAAGAGGGCGGCGCTGTTGCCGAGGTGGGTGTAGCGCGGGGCAAAGCCGGCGGCGCGGATCTGCGCCAGCGCCTGCCGGAAGCGCCGCACCTGTTCGTCGGTAAAGGGGTGCTGCGGTTCGTCGGCCAGGGCGAGGTGGGAGATGACCCCCTCCATTCTCAGAGCGGGAAGGGCGGCAAGTTCCGCCAGCACCTGCGGGACCTCCTCGGGGCGAAAGCCGACTCGCCCCATCCCCGTATCGAGCTTGAGATGGTAGGGGAGGGTTTTCCCGGCCGCCGCGGCCGCCTTCTGCAGGCGGCGGGCCGCAGAAAGATCGAAGAGACAGGGCGTGAGAGCATGGCGCAGCAGGCTCTCCTCCTGACCGGGATAGATGCCGCCGAGAACGAGGATCGGCGCACAAATATCCGCCCGGCGCAGTTCGACTCCTTCCTCGACGATGGCGACTCCGAAGAGATCGGCGCCGGCTTCCTGGAGAACCCGGGCCACCGGCACCGCGCCGTGGCCGTAGGCGTCGGCCTTGACGACGGCGAGGACCTCCCGCCTCTCTCCGGCCTGGCGGCGGGCGAGGAGAAAGTTGTGGCGCAGGGCGTCGAGGTCGATTTCAACGTGCGTCGGGCGATGAACGTGCATGGGCCGGAGGAGTCCTTAGGGGGAATGCGGGAAATAACTTTTCTATCACGGCGCCCCGGGACTGTAAAGGGCAAAGTCCGGGGAACACCGACAATAAGGTTGACAGCAACTGCCGAATCCTTTAGGCTTTTCTCCACTTTCCCCGGAGGTGTCACCATGTGTCTGGATCACGGATCGTTTCTGCTCATCGACGGCGAAGAGGAGACCCCCCTCGAGCACGTGGCCTCCATCCTGCCGGGAAACGGGGAGCTCAAACTCGTCGACGTCCTCGGCAAGGTCCGGGTCGTTTCGGGCGCCATCGGCGAAATCGACCTGCTCAACCGGAGGATCGTTCTGGCCTGATTCTTTCGGCAGGACACACATAGCAAGACCGCTAGGGGAGTGTTGCACTGAGAGTCCTGCCGCAAGGCCGGACGACCCTTAGAACCTGATCCGGGTCATTCCGGCGGAGGGAAGCGGCGAGAGGAAACGGTATTCAACCGATCGTCGCGCCTGTTTGCAGGTGGCGGCGATTTTTTTTGGAAAAGGAACAACAGAAAGTCCTTCAACGCAGAGCCGCTGAGAGGGAGAGAAAAGCCGAAGATCGGAGTCGCCTTAAGGTCATTGAGCTTTCGCAAAGATGGTCGGGCTTCGTCAAAAAAACCACTGCAAGGGCGTTTCACGCGACGACGCGACGACGCAACGAAAACCTTGACCTTGACCCTGATCCAGACGTTGCGCCGTTGCGTCGTCGCGTGAGGCAAAGAATCTGGTTTTCAGATTCTGAGTCTGGACGATTTCTCAACTTTGAATCAATGAGTTGCCTGTGAAAAAAGGCGTTTTCACCACAGGCACAGAGGCACTGAGGTAAAGAACAAAAAATTTGAATGCTTCCTCTCTGCAGTCTCTGTGTCTCTGTGTCTCTGTGGTCGGATTGGAGTGTTTTCGACCTCATCACCAGACGTTATTGTTCCGGTTTATTTCCAGCGGAGCCGCCTCATCATGATCGCCGGACTCTATCTCATCACCGACGGCAACGACGACGGCCGCCTCGTACAGCGGGTCGCGGCTGCCCTCGCCGGCGGTGTCCGGGTCGTCCAGTACCGGGATAAAAACGCCGAACCCGGCCAGCGGTTGAAAATGGCCCGCGAGCTCGTCGCCCTCTGCCGCAAGGCCGGCGCCCTCTTTCTGGTCAACGACGACCCCCGGCTGGCCCTCGAGTGCGGCGCCGACGGCGTCCACCTCGGCCAGGGGGACGGCAGCGTTTCCGCCGCCCGCGCCCTTCTCGGTGGGAATAAAATCATCGGCGTCTCGACCCGCACTGCCCTCGAGGCGCGCCGGGCCGAGGCGGACGGCGCCGACTATATCGGCCTCGGCGCCATCTTTGCCACCGGAAGCAAAAACGACGCTAAGGTGGTCGGTCTCGAGCGCCTCCGCGAGGTTCGCGCCGCCGTCTCTCTGCCGATCGTCGCTATCGGCGGCATCGACTATGAACATGCCGGAGAAGTCATCGACGCCGGTGCCGACGCCCTGGCGACGATCTCGGCGGTGATGAACGATCCCGCCCCGGCTTTGGCCGCTGCCGAACTTGCCCTCCTCTTCAACCGCCGCCTCCCCTGCCCCCGGGGACGGGTCCTCACCGTGGCCGGTTCCGATTCCGGCGGCGGCGCCGGCATCCAGGCCGACCTCAAGACCATTGCCTTGCTGGGAAGCTACGGGATGAGCGCCGTCACCGCCCTCACCGCCCAGAACACCCGGGGGGTCTCCGGCATCCACCCCGCCCCGGCCGACTTCGTTGCCCTGCAGATCGAGACGGTCCTTTCCGACATCGGCTGCGACGTCCTCAAGACCGGGATGCTCTTCGACGCCGGAATCGTCGCCATCGTCGCCCGCGCCGTCGAAGAGCGCGCTCTTCTGGCCGTCGTCGACCCGGTGATGGTCGCCAAGGGGGGGGCGCCGCTGTTGCAACAGGAGGCGGTCAAGGCCTTTTGCGACGAGCTCATCCCCCGGACCTACCTCCTGACCCCCAACCTCCCCGAAGCCGAAGCCCTCACCGGGCTCAAGGTGACGACGGAGGACGGAATGGAGCGCGCCGCCCGGCGCCTGCAGGCGATGGGGGCGCGCAACGTCCTCCTCAAGGGGGGGCATCTCGAAGGAGAGGCCGTCGATCTGCTCCTGGCCGGCAACACCCTGCACCGGCTCGCCGCGCCGCGCATCGCCACAGTCAACACCCACGGCACCGGCTGCAGCTACGCGGCGGCCATCGCCGCCGCCCTCGCCCAGGGGCTGCCGCTGCCGCAGGCCGTCGCCCTCGCCAAGGCCTACATCACCGAGGCGATCCGCAGCGCCGTCCCCCAGGGCTCCGGGCACGGCCCGATCAACCACTGGCAGGGGGCTAAGTCGGTGACGGGCGCTGTCCGGGAAGGAAGATAAAAATAACCGGGCGTTCACCACTGAGACACAGAGGACACCGAGGAAAATCTTGAATTTTCAGGGACCAAACCCGAATTAAAGTTTTGACGCTGAAGCGCTGAGTCGTCGAGAACAGCTTTGGACCAGGGTGGCCATTGGTCTTCTCTCCGCCTCTCCGGACACTGCGTCTCAGCGTTGAAGAGACCTTTGAGGTTTGGCTCTTTTCATTTTCAATCGCATCTATCCATCATTGCCATCATAACAAAGAGGACACCATGACCCAGCTTGAAGCGGCCCGCCAGGGCATTATTACCGACAAGATGCGGCAGGCCGCCGAGGTCGAAGGGATCGACCCCGAGATCCTGCGCAGCCGCATTGCCGAAGGGACGGCGATCATCTGCCACAACAACCTTCACAAAAACGGCATCCCCCTGGCCGTCGGCAAGGGGCTGCGCACCAAGGTCAACGCCAACATCGGCACCAGCAAGGACGACGAGAATATCGATAAGGAACTGGAGAAGGCCCGGGTTGCCGTCGCCGCCGGCGCCGACGCCATCATGGACCTCTCCACCGGCGGCCCCATCGACGAGATCCGCGCCGCCATCATCCGCGAAACGACCGTCTGCATCGGCAGCGTCCCCCTTTACCAGGCCGCCGTCGACACCGTCACCCGCAAGGGGAAGGCGATGGTCGACATGACCGCCGACGAGATCTTCGACGGAATCAGGAAACACCTCGACGACGGTGTCGATTTCATCACCGTTCACTGCGGCGTCACCCGCGCCACGGTGGAACGGATGGACCGCGAGGGACGGATCATGGAAGTCGTCTCCCGCGGCGGGTCCTTCACCGTCGAGTGGATGACCCACAACGACGCCGAAAACCCCCTCTACGAGGAGTTCGACCGGCTGCTGGAGCTGGTCAAGCCCTATGACGCCACCCTCTCCCTCGGCGACGGCTTCCGCCCCGGATGCATCGCCGACGCCACGGACCGCGCCCAGATCTTCGAGCTCATCATCCTCGGCGAGCTCACCCAGCGCGCCTGGGCGGCCGGGATCCAGGTGATGATCGAAGGACCGGGACACGTCCCCCTGAACCAGATCGAAACCAACATCCAGCTGCAGAAGCGCCTCTGCCACGGCGCCCCCTTTTACGTCCTCGGCCCGCTGGTCACAGACATCGCTCCCGGCTACGACCACATCACCTGCGCCATCGGCGGGACGCTGGCCGCGGCGGCCGGCGCCGACTTTCTCTGCTACGTCACCGCCAGCGAACACCTGCGCCTCCCCACCGTCGAGGACGTCCACGAGGGGGTCATCGCCTGCCGCCTCGCCGCCCACGCCGGCGATATCGTCAAGGGCGTCAAGGGAGCGATCGACAAGGACATCGCCATGGCCAGGTGCCGCAAGAACCTCGACTGGGAGGGGCAGTTCGCCCTCGCCCTCGACCCGGCCAAGGCCCGGCGCCTCCGCGCCGAATCTGGGGTCGACGAGGAACACGGCGCCTGCACCATGTGCGGCGAGTTCTGCGCCTACAAGGTGATGAACGAGCGCAAGGAGAAGCAGGCCGACGCCGGCTGAACCGACCATCCCCCCGAATCCAACGGGGCCGGACCCGGGTCCTGAGGACCTGGGGATGATTTCGATAAAGATACATAGTCGGCGGGAACGGGATTGCCGATCAGAAAAGAAAAAGCCCGGCTGCCGAAGCAGCCGGGCTTTTGTTTTCAGTTGGAGACTAAACTACTTGCCGTGACAAAGGGCACAATCAAGGGTCTGATTGTGGATGAAACCCAGGGCCCCCATCTGGGCCGCCGTCAGCGGCCGGACGTAATCTACGGGCATGTGGATGGCATCGGCATCCCTCTTGAAAGCCAGGCGGGGACTGGAGGAGGTGGCCGTGGCAGTGAGGGCCGCTGCCGGATCGACGAGATCGATGAAGTCGAAGCCGAGCAGCGCGGTGTTCTCAGGAACAGGGATGACTCCGGTCGGGGCCTGCCAGGTGGCCATCATGCTGCCGACCGGGACCTCGACGCCGTCGGCGGCGTTCCAGGCGACGACGTCGACGGGGGTGCCGGCGGCGAGGGCGATGGCGGTGGCGGTGCCGTGACACTTGTCGCAAGTCAGGGCGTCGAGGCGGGTGATGGCGTGGGCGTAGTAGGGGGCGATGGCGACGAAGGTCGCCCCCTGGTTGTCTTCGCCGGGGAAATTGCTGGCGGTCACGTCGGCCATCAGCGACTGCATGCTGCCGGGGAAAACCTTGGTCGTGCCGTCGGCCATGACCTTGTTGACGAGGAAACGCCAGGATTTGCCGGAAGCTGCGGTGCCGCCGAACTTGGCGCTGGCGAACTTGGCGTGGAGAAGGCTGCCGTCGTTGATCGCCTCGTTGTCGAAATGACAGTTGTAGCATGTGACGACGCTCTGCATGTGACAGGTGGAACAGTCGATCCCCGTCGGATGGACGGCATGCTCCATGACCGTGGTGCTCGGGGTATGGCAGGCGAGGCAGTCGGCGGTGATGGCGCCGTCGAACTGGGTCGCCGGTTTTTCGCCGGTGACGCCGTGGATGTCGCCCAAGGCGTGGCATTGGCTGCAGCTGAAGGCGCCGTGAACGTCGGTCATGCCGACTAAGGCTTCGGCGCCGAGGCGGCTGTGGCACCCCTTGCAGACGTCGTTGGCGACGGTGGAACCGACCACCGGGCTCTCCCCTTCCGTCGTGTTTCCGTGACAGTCGCGGCAGACCGGGTTGCCCGGCCAGGTATCGACGACGACGCCGGCGGCCGGATCGCTGTCCCAGGGGCCATTGTCCTTGGCGATATGGCAGTTGACGCAGGGGAGATCGGCGTAGGGGACGTCGACATAGTTGCCGAAGCCGGCCTGCAGGGGAGCGGGAGCGACCTCGTTCAAGCCGTCGTCGTAGAAGGTCGCCTTGCCGGCGCGGGTGGCGTGAAGGCTGTTGGCGAACCAGCCGAGCCGCTCCATCTGTGAGGCGGTCAGGGGCTGGACGTACTCGTCGACGAAGTGGATGTAGTCGGCGCCGCGCTTGAAGAGGACGCGATCGCTCGAGGAGGTGCCGCTGGCGTTGAGGGGCGCAGCGGGGTCGACCAGGTCGACGAAGTCGAAACTGAGAGCGGTCGCGTAGTCCGGAGGGACCGGAATGACCCCCTTGGGTCCCTGCCACCCCAATGTCCCGAGGGTGGCCGCAGTGACGGCGACGCCATCGGCGGGCTTCCATTTGACGACGTCCATTTTCCCCGTATCGACGTACTGCTGCATGGCGGCGCTGGCGTGGCAGTCCTCGCAGGTGATGGCGATTCGCTGGATCGAATGGCTGTAGTAGGGGCCGATGGCGACGAAGGTGGCGCCCAGGCCGTCTTCGCCGGGGGAGGAGGAGGCGGTGACATCGGCCATCAGCGATTGCATGCTGCCGGCAAAGATTTTGGTGGTCCCCTGATTGTCGATCACCCGGTTGACCAAAAAGCGCCAGGCCTTGTCGCCGGGGCCGCCGAATTTGGCGGAGGCGAACTTGGCGTGGAGGATGTCGCCGGTTGCGTCGGCTTCGTTGTCGAAGTGGCAGTTGTAGCAGGTGATGGCGCTGGTCATGTGACAGGCCGAGCAGTCGATGGCGCCCATGTGCCGGGGGTCATGAAAGTCGTTGAGACCGGCCAGGTCGGTTTCCGTGTGGCAGTTCTGGCACTTGGCGTCGATGGCGCCGGGAGCGAACATGGTCGGATAGGGGCTGCCGTCGCCGTGCACGTCCCCCTGGGTGTGGCAGTCCATGCATCCCATCGCCGCCGGACCGTCGCGATGGACATCGGTCAGCCCGAGGGCGACCTCGGTCCCCTGGCGGCTGTGGCAGCCGAGGCAGGTACTGTCGGCCACCGCGTCGCCGGGGGTGCTTTCATGGCAATCGAGGCAGTTCGGCCCGGTCCAGGTCTGGCCGACGTCCTCCCAGGCCGCCTTGTTGTGACAACCGGCGCAGGGGAGGTCGCTGTAGGCGACGTTGACGACGCTGCTGAAGCCGTCGGTGTCGTTGTACCAGGTGTCCTTGCCGTCCCGCGTGCCGTGCAGGCTGGAGGCGAAAAGTTCGGTCACCGTCGGGGCCGCTACCGGCGAAGGATCGTTGTCGCTGCTGCATCCCGGCAGCAGGGTCGCCGCCATAAGCAGCAGCAGGGGCAGGTGCCGCCATCTCCATCGTTGGTCCTTGTGCATGACGAATCTCCTTCGAGTTGGCCCGGCACCGCAACAGTCCCGGGAAATTTTCTTGAGATTAATCCATTGCAATAGTAGAATGAAGCGAATTGTTTTTATGGCTTAATAAGCAAGTCTTATAGTTGTTCGTTCCGAAAGAGAGGCCCATGGAAACACGCTATTTGAAGACGCTGGTCGTTGCGGCGGAGACCGGCAATTTCTCGCGGACCGCCGAAATTCTCCACCTGACCCAATCGGCCGTCTCCCAGCGCATCAAATTTCTCGAGGAGCATTTCGGCCAGCAGCTCTTCGATCGCTCCAGCACCGGGCTGGTCCTCACCCGGATCGGCGCCCGGATCATCGGCAAGGCCCGGGCCATCCTCACCAGGGAACAGGAACTGTTTGACGAGCTGGAGCGTTTTTCCAGCGAAAAGCGCCTCTCCCTCTGCTGCACGCCGACGTTCGGCACCGCCTATCTCCCCCGGGTTCTCAACCGGTTTCTGCTGCAGAACGCCGATCTGGACGATCTCAAGTTCATCTTCGCCCAGCCCGACCAGGCGATCAAAGGGCTCCTCGAAGGGGATTTCGATCTGGCGGTCATCGAGTACTGCCAGGACCTGGAACTGGAGGGACTCTTCATCAAATCCCTGCCGGAGGACCAGCTGGTCTTCATCGGCGCCCCCCGCCTCGGCCTCGGACAAGAGACGGTGCACCTGGACGATCTGCAGCGCCATCGGCTCTATGCCCGACGCGACGGCTGCAGCTCGAAACGGCTGCTGCAGCAGAATCTCGAGAAGGCCGGCAGTTCCCTCTCCGCCTTCCAAAGCCTGGTCATCTCCGACGACCTGCGCCTGACCATCAGCAGCGTCGAGGCCGGCAACGGCATCTCCTTCATCTCCCGCAGCCTGGTGGTCGAACAGCTCGCCGCCGGGACCCTGCGGGCGCACAGGGTCCCCAAATTTCGCCAGGTCCGCTGCCGCAGCGTGGTTCTCCACCCGCATCGGACGGGGGAGCCGCTGCTTAGGACCTTTCTCGACTGCATCGAGGACGTGTGCGGTACCGGCAGCTGCACGCTCGCAGCCGAGGCCGTTCCAGCTGACGCCGTTTGAATCGCCCCGCTCTACCGGAGGGCGGCATCTCCTTTTTCGACCCATAATCAAAAAGGACCGGCACACGATTCGTGCCGGCCCTTCTTCATCCCCGATAGAACGCCCCTATGAGCCTGTCGGACTATACAGACCGAAGCGAAAAATTGGATATTGGAGGACAGATTCGAGCTTGTTTGAGAGCCAATAGTCGTTTCTATTGGTCGAAAAGAAACTCGGATATGGACCAAATAGACGATTTTGCAGCCGGCTCATGGATAGTCCGACAGGCTCCTAGCTACCCAGCCACTCCAATCGCCCGCCGTCTTCGCAGTCGTTTCATGACCCCCTGCTGCAACCGATCCATATAGCAATAGATCACCGGCGTGATGTAGAGGGTCAGCAGCTGGGAGACGAGGAGCCCGCCGACCACCGCCAGGCCGAGGGGGCGGCGCGCCTCGGCGCCGGCACCGATGCCGATGGCGATCGGCAAGGTTCCCATGAGCGCCGCCATGGTCGTCATCATGATCGGTCGGAAACGGATCAGGCAGCCGCGATGGATCGCCTCCAGAGGGGAGAGACCCTCGCTGCGCTGCGCCTCCAGGGCGAAGTCGATCATCATGATGGCGTTTTTCTTGACGATCCCGACCAGCATGATGATGCCGACGAAGGCATAGAGGTTGAGATCCTTGCCGAAGATCAGCAGGGTGATGAGCGCCCCGAAACCGGCCGAGGGGAGCCCGGAGAGGATGGTCAGGGGATGGATGTAGCTCTCGTAGAGAATCCCCAGGACGATGTAGATCACCACGATTGCCAGAATCAGCAGCAGGGCAAGTCCCTTGGTCGAGGCCTTGTAGACCTGGGCCGTCCCCTGGAAGCCGGTGGTGATGGAGGGGGGGAGGGTGCGGGCCTCGGCTTCGATGGCCGCCACCGCGCTCCCCAGCGGCACCTCCGGCCTGAGATTGAAGGAGATGGTCACCGCGGTGATCTGGCCGAGGTGGTTGACCGACAGGGGCCCGAGGCCGCGGGTGACGGTGACCAGAGAGGAGAGGGGGACGAGGGCGTCCTCGGCCGAGCGGATGTAGAGAAGGTCCAGAACGGCAGGATCGGCCTGAAATTCCGGTGCCAGCTCCATGATCACCTGATACTGGTTGGTCGGAGAGAAAATGGTCGAAGCCTGGCGGGCGCCGTAGGCCGAATAGAGCGTCGTTTCGATCGCTTCGGCGCTCACTCCGAGAGCTGCGGCGCGGTCCCGGTCGATGGCGAGGTTGAGCTGGGGATTTTTGATTTCCAGGTCCGAGGTCACATCCTGCAGCAGCGGCAGAGCGCGCAGGTTCGTCTCGAAGGCGGTGGCGGTGTCGTAGAGTTCCTCGCTGTCGGGGCTCTGCAGCACGAACTGGTACTGGGCCTTGGAGGAGGTCGATTCAAGACGGATCGGCGGCGGATTCTGCAGGAAGATGCGGATGCCGGGGATCCCTCCGAGCTGCGGCCGCAGGCGCTGAATGATCTGGTCGGCGTTGGCCTCCCGTTCGCTGCGGGGCTTGAGCTTGATGAACAAAAATCCGCTGTTGGAACCGACCCGCGAACCGGAGGCGCCGACGGAGGACATGAAGGCTTCGACGTCGGGGTCCTTGAGAACGATCGCCACCAGTCGGGCCTGGTTGCGCTTCATCTCCTCGAAGGAGACCCCCTGCGCCCCCTCGGTGATGCCGCGAATGGCACCGACGTCGTCGGCCGGGAAGAGTCCGGTCGGGATGCGGGTGAAAAGCCAGCCGGTGGCGACGGTGAGAAGGAGGGTCAGGATCAGGACGGACCGCCGGTGACGGAGCACCCAGTTCAGGGATATTTCGTAGAGGCGCAGCCAGCCGTCGAAAAAGCGCTCCATGAACTGGTAGAGGCGGCCGTGTCTGGCCTCGGCGTAGGGCTTGAGGAAACGGCTGGCGAGCATCGGCGTGAGGGTCAGGGAGACAAAGCCCGACAGGAGGATGGCCACGGCGATGGTGACGGCGAACTCGTGGAGGACCCGGCCGACCATGCCGGCCATGAAGAGGACCGGGATGAAGACGGCCACCAGGGAGATGGTCATGGAGACGATGGTGAAGCCGATCTCCTTCGACCCCCGCAACGACGCCTCCATCGGCGTCTCGCCGTGCTCCATGTGGCGGACGATGTTCTCCAGCATGACGATGGCGTCGTCGACGACGAAGCCGACGGAGAGGGTCAGGGCCAGCAGCGTGATGTTGTTGATCGAGAAGCCGAACTGGTACATGACGGCAAAGGTGCCGACGATGGAGAGGGGGAGCGCAAGGCTGGGAATGACCGTCGCCGAAAGGTTGCGCAGGAAAAGGAAGATGACGAGGATGACCAGGACGATGGTCAGAATCAGGGTGAACTTGACTTCCGAAACCGACTCACGGATGGAACTGGAACGGTCGTAGAGGATGTTGAGCTCGATCGCTCCGGGGAGCTGGGCGCGGAAACGGGGGATCTCCTTCTTGATGAGGTCGACCACCGCGATGGTGTTGGTCCCCGGCTGGCGCTGAATGGCCAGGACCACCGCCCGCGTCGACTTTCCGCCGGCATTGTACCAGGCGGCCACCTTGTCGTTCTCGACGCCGTCGCTGACTGTTCCGAGGTCGGAAAGACGCACCGGCGCACCGCCGCGGTAGGCGACGACCAGCGAGCGGAAGGCCGCGGCGTTGTAGAGCTGGCCGCTGACCTGCAGGGTGAAGGCCTGGCTCTTCCCCTGCAGCCCTCCCGTCGGCAGGTTGACGTTCCAGCTCGAAAGAGCCTCGGCGACCTCGTTGAGGCCGATCCCCCGGCTCACCAGCAGCCGGGGATCGAGGTCGATGCGCACCGCATACTTCTGCGAGCCGTAGACCATGACCTGGGCGACCCCGCTGATCATGGAAATGCGCGGCGCGATGACGGTATCGGCGTATTCGTTGACCTCGGAAAGCGGCAGAGTCGGGGAACTCAGAGCCAGGTAGAGAATCGGCGAGTCGGCGGGATTGACCTTGCGGATCGACGGCGGACTCGGCATCTCCCGGGGGAGCTGGCGGGCGGCCTGGGAGATGGCCGACTGGACGTCCTGGGCGGCGGCATCGATATCCCGGTCGAGGGCAAACTGCAGGGTGATGATCGTCGACCCCGCACCGTTGGTGGAACTGAGTGACTCGATGCCGGCGATGGTCGAGAGCTGGCGCTCCAGGGGGGTCGCCACGGCGCTGGCCATCGTCTCCGGATTGGCCCCGGGGAGACTGGCGCGCACCTGGATGGTGGGGAAATCGATGCTCGGCAGGTCGTTGACCGCCAGCAGCCGGTAGGCGAAAGTGCCGAAGATCATGATCGAGAGCATGACCAGGCTGGTCATCACCGGCCGGCGGATGAAGAGGGCCGAGACGTTCATGGCCGGGTCGCCCCGAACTCTTGCGCCTCGACCCTGGCGCCGGGAAAGATCCGCTGCTGCCCCTCGGTCACCACCGTTTCTCCGACGGCCAGGCCCGCTTCGATGACCGTCTCGTCGCCGACGCTGATCCCGACCTTCACCGTTCGCGTCTCCGTGCTGCCGTCCGGATGGACGACGAAGAGGTACGTCCCCTGTTGGCCGGTCTGGATGGCGGCGCTCGGAACCGTCAGCGCATCGGCGAGCGTCTCGAGAAGGAGTCCCACCTCGACAAATTGCCCCGGCCAGAGCCGGTTGCCGGAATTGGCAAAGGTCCCCTTGAGGCGGATCGTCCCGGTGGCAGGATCGACCCGGTTATCGAGAAAGCTCAGGGTTCCGAGCTCCGGCGGATCGTCGTCACCGGGAGCCTGCGCCGACACCGCCAGGCGTCCTGCCGCCAGATGTCTGCGCAGGGCCGCCAGACTCCGCTCCGGGAGGCTGAAGCCGACCAGAACCGGGTGGAGGGCGTTGATGGTGACCAGATCGGGGGCGTCGTTGGCCTTGACCACCGTTCCCGGATGCACCAGCACCTCGCCGGTCCGCCCGCCCTGAGGGGCACGGATACTGGCGTAGCCGAGCTGAATGCGGGCTTCCTCAAGGGTGGCACGGGCGGCGGCCTGGGCCGCCTCCAGGCTGTCGGCCCGGGCGCGGGCGGTCTCCGCCTCGTCGCGGCTGACAAATCCGGCCTCCAGCAGCCGGGCGTAACGGGCGGCATCGGCGGCGGCCTTTTCCGCCGCCACCCGGGCCTGCTCGCGATCGGCCTCGGCCTTGGCCAGGGCGGCCTCAAAGGGGCTCTGATCGAGGGTGAAGAGGAGGTCTCCGCGACGGACCTCATCCCCTTGCCGGAAATGGACCCGGGCGATGACCCCGGCCACCTGCGACCGCACCGTCACCGTCGACGAGGCCTCGACCTGGCCGACGGAACGGAGCTCGACCGGCACGGATTTTCGCTCCGCCAGAGCGACGACGACCGGCACCGGAGGCTTGGCCGGTGCGGGGGAATCCCCCTTGGCCTTTTCGCCCGGCGAGCAGGCGGCGGCGGAAAAAAGGGCGACCAGCAATAAAAGATTCAAGAGGAGTGACGGCGAAGGCCGGCGCCGGGGTCGGGGTCGGAAACTGAGCATCTGGGCCTCATGGAAGACAGGCAACGAAAGGGATTCGCTCTTTGCCCCGCGGGATGAAGGGGCCTCATTCTAGCTTTTCCCCCCGTCGGCCGTCAATGGCAAAACCCGCAGGGTACGGCCGTCCGGTCGGCCGGCAAGGGGTCAGATTCGCGGCCGCGGCAGGCCCGGCGGGGCGCCGCAACAAAATGGTTGCCGCCGCAGATTACCCCTTGTCCTCAACCGTCCTTTCATGGTCTAATCACTGGATTTGGCTTGCCAAATATCTCACCACCCCCTTGGGAGGGATATTGCTTATGTGCGCAAAGAAGAACGTCAAGACCGTCCGCAGCAAGCGGCCGCCGCGAATCAAGCTGCGGGGCTTCAACAACCTCACCAAAACCCTTTCCTTCAACATCTACGATGTTTGCTACGCCCGATCCCCCCAGGCGCGCAAGGAATACCTCGAGTACATCGACGAGGAGTACAATTCCGAACGTCTGGTCAAGATCCTCACCGAGGTCTCGGATATCATCGGCGCCAACATCCTCAACATCTCCAGCCAGGACTACGATCCGATGGGGGCGAGCGTCACCATCCTCATCGCCGAGGAACCGGTGGAGACCCTCAAGCCCGACCAGGTTCTGGCCCACCTCGACAAGAGCCACCTCTGCATCCACACCTACCCCGAGACCGACTCGCGCACCGGGGTCTCGACCTTCCGGGTCGACGTTGACGTCTCCACCTGCGGAAAGATCAGCCCCCTGAAGGCCCTCAATCACCTGATCGACTCCTTCGAGTCGGACATCGTGCTGATGGACTACAAGGTCCGCGGGTTCACCCGCGACGTCAAGGGGAAGAAACACTATATCGACCACAAGATCCTCTCCATTCAGCAGTACATTCAGAAGCACATTCTCGACAACTACCAGTGCGTGGACATCAATATCCACCAGGAAAACCTCTTCCACACCAAGATGCTGCTGCGCGACTTCAACCTCGACAACTACCTCTTCGCCACCGCCGCCAGCGACTTCTCGACCGAGGAGAAGGCCCGGGTGAAGGAGAGCCTGAGCCGCGAGATGACCGAGATCTTCTATTCCAAAAACATCTACTGACCAAGGCATCGCCGCTGCCGATGGAGACCGCCCCATGCCCTCAGTCGTGCACACCACCCTGGCCGCCCTCTGCTCCCTCCTCCTGCTCGCCGTGAGCGGCTGCGCCCCGCCCCCTCTCGGCAACCCTCAACTCCCCTACCCCGGCCTTCGCCCGCCGGAGGTGGGGGAGATCCTCCACCTCGCCACCGGCGTCTCTGTCAGCGAAGGAGAAATGCTGGCGGTTCTCGGCGATGCGCGCATCGTCTATGTCGGCGAAACCCACGACAATCCGGCCTCCCACCGCCTCGAGCTCGCCGTGTTGCAGGAGATGGCCCGGCGCCATCCCGGAAACATCGCCCTCGGCATGGAGATGTTCACCCCCTCCCAGCAGGGAGTCCTCGACGACTGGGTCGCCGGCCGCCTCGACGAAAAGGCTTTCTTGAAACGGGTCCGCTGGTTTGAAGCCTGGGGAATGGATTTCGACTATTACCGGAATCTCCTCGACTTTGCCCGCCGGGAGAAGATCCCCCTTCTCGGCCTCAATGCCGAAAAGAGTCTTGTTTCCGCCGTCAAGGAGAAGGGTCTTGCGGGCCTCTCCGACAAGGAACGGCAGCTTCTCCCCGAGATGGACCTCGAAGAACCCTACCAGCGGGCCCAGACCACGGCCATATTCGGCGGCCATGACCAGGGAGGGCGGCACCTCGAGCGCTTCCTGCAGATCCAGACCCTGTGGGACGAGACGATGGCGGCCAACATCGCCGCCTATCTGGCCGGCCCCGCCGGCAGCGGCAAGCGCCTGGTGGTGGTCGCCGGCGGCAACCACGTCCGCTACGGTTTCGGCATCCCCCGCCGGGTCTTCCGGCGCCTCCCCACCTCCTACGCCCTCGTCGGTACCCGGGAGATCCTCATCCCCGAAGAGAAGCAGGAGTCCCTGATGGACGTCGAGACCCCCGACTTCCCCATGCGCCCCTACGACTTCATCCTCTACTGCGCCTACGAAAGCCTCGAGAAGAAAGAGGTTAAACTCGGCGTCCTCCTCGGCACGGACGCAGGACGGGTGACGGTGGAGGCTGTGGTGCCGGAGTCGAACGCCGCGGCCGCCGGCCTGCAGAAGGGAGACCTTCTCCTGGCCATCGACGGCGAGGCGATCGGCGACAGCTTCGACCTCATCTTTGCTGTCAAGCAGAAGCGCCCGGGCGACACGGGGACACTCCGCATCGAAAGGGCGGGGAAAGAGGAGATGGCAGAGGTTCTTTTTCACGAATCCCGCTCCATGGGCAGCCACGGCCAGCCGAAAGAGTAGGAACGGGAACGGGCCCTTCGCACCGATCGCTATTTCTTGACGCAAAAAAGGCCCCCGTTCCTTCCCTGGAACGGGGGCCTTTTTCGTCTCCCTGACCATGATGAACCTTCAGGCTTTGCCGGCGCTGCCGAGGACCGTCTGGTTCTTGTGCTTGATCAGCCTGACCAGCTCGTTGCGCGCCTCGCCGAGATATTTGCGGGGATCGAATTCGCCGGGGTTTTTGGCCAGAAATTCGCGGACCTTGGCGGTCACCGCCAGCCGGCCGTCGGAGTCGATGTTGATCTTGCACACGGCGCTGGCCGCGGCGCGGCGCAGCTGCTCCTCGGGAACGCCGACCGCTCCCTCCATGTGGCCGCCGTAGCGGTTGATCAGCTCCACGTACTCCTGCACGACGCTGGATGCGCCGTGGAGAACGATGGGAAACCCGGGGAGGCGCCGTTCGATCTCCTCGAGGATATCGAAGCGCAGCGGCGGCACCGTTTCCCCCTCCTTGAGGCGGAATTTGAAGGCGCCGTGACTGGTGCCGATGGAAATGGCCAAAGAGTCGACGCCGGTCCGGGCGACGAAGTCCTCCACCTCCTCCGGCTGGGTGTAGGTGGAATGCTCGGCGGACACCTCGTCCTCGATTCCGGCCAGGACGCCGAGTTCCCCTTCGACGGAGACGTCCCGGGCATGGGCGTAGTCGACCACCTTCTTCGTCAGGGCGATGTTCTCCCCGTAAGGGAGATGCGAGCCGTCGATCATCACCGACGAGAAGCCGGAGTCGACGCAGGACTTGCAGAGCTCGAAGGAATCGCCGTGATCGAGGTGGAGGACGATGGGGATCTTCGATCCCATCTCCGTCGCCATCGCCACGGCGCCGTGAGCCATGTGGCGCAGCATCGTCTCGTTGGCGTAGTTGCGCGCCCCCTTGCTCACCTGGATGATCACCGGCGAGGAGGTTTCGACGCAGGCGACGACGATGGCCTGCAGCTGCTCGAGGTTGTTGAAGTTGTAGGCGGGGATGGCGTACCCGCCGCCGACCGCCTTCCGGAAGATTTCCCGGGTGTTGACCAGGCCAAGATCACTGAAATGCACCGTATTGCCCATGGATGTCGACCTCCTTGCTGAAACGGGAACTATTGTCGGCCGCCGGCCGCGCCATGCCGCGACGACCAGAGCATTTTTTCCTGCGGCTGCAAAGGCTTATTAATATCAGCCAACTGGGGTCAAGTCCAGCCCTAAGTCGCATTATTATCCCGCCAAAAAGGTTGAAAATGAGGGGAAGTTCGACTAAGATACGCGGGTTTGTACGCAACCGGCCGCTACGGCTTATTCTTGTTGGGAAGGGATCCTGAGATGAGAAGTACCAAGAAGCAGGAAAACTATTTCAAGGACTGGCAAAATCGGGAAGAGCTCGCCGAAACGGCCCTCCCCCTCATCGGCCGGCTCTACCGCAACCACGGCGTCGTCACCACCGTCTACGGGCGCTCCCTGGTCAACAAGTCGACCATCGACATCCTCAAGGCCCACCGCTTTGCCCGGCAGATTCTCGAGAACGAACTCTCGATCCGCGACAGTTTTCCGGTCATCGAGGCGATGACCCGCATGGACCTCGCCCCCGGCAAGGTCGACATCGGCAAGCTGACCATCCGCTTCCAGGCCCAGGGGACCGGGCTCGATCTCGACACCTTTCTGCGCCAGGAACTCGCCGCCATCAACACCGGCAAAGCGCCGATCCTCAGCGAGCCCCGCGATGTCGTGCTCTACGGCTTCGGCCGCATCGGCCGCCTTCTCGCCCGCATCCTCATCGAGCAGGCCGGCGGCGGCGACAAGATGCGCCTGCGCGCCGCGGTGGTGCGCAAGGGGAGCGACGACGACCTGGCCAAGCGCGCCAGCCTCCTGCGCCGCGATTCGGTGCACGGCCCCTTCAACGGCGCCATCACCATCGACAAGGAGGAGAACGCGATCATCGCCAACGGCAACATGATCCGCATCATCTACTCCGACGCCCCGGAAACCGTCGACTACACCCAGTACGGCATCAGGGACGCCATCCTCGTCGACAACACCGGCAAGTGGCGCGACCGCGACGGCCTCGGCCGCCACCTCCAAGCAAAGGGGATTTCCCGCGTCCTCCTCACCGCGCCCGGCAAGGGGACGATCCCCAACGTCGTCTACGGCGTCAACAACGATCTGATCCGGGACGAGGAGACCATCCTCTCCGCCGCCAGCTGCACCACCAACGCCATCGTCCCTGTTCTCAAGGCGATCAACGACGGCTTCGGCATCGTCAATGGCCACGTCGAGACCTGCCACTCCTACACCAACGACCAGAACCTCATCGACAACTACCACGACAAGGATCGCCGCGGCCGCGGGGCCCCTCTCAATATGGTCATCACCGAGACCGGCGCCGCCAAGGCCGTGGCCAAGGCGCTGCCGGAACTGGCCGGCAAGCTCACCGGCAACGCCATCCGCGTGCCGACCCCCAACGTCTCGCTGGCCATCCTCAACCTGACCCTGGAGAAAGAGACCTCGGTCGCCGCGCTCAACAGCTATCTGCGCGACGTCTCCCTCGACTCGCCGCTGCAGAACCAGATCGACTACACCAACTCCCCCGAGGCCGTCTCCAGCGACTTCGTCGGCAGCGAGTACGCCGGTGTGGTCGACTCCCTGGCGACCATCGTCGAGAAAAACCGCTGCGTCCTCTATGTCTGGTACGACAACGAGTACGGCTACAGCTGCCAGGTGGTGCGCATGCTCGACCGCGTCGCCGGCCTCGAACTCCCCTCCCTCCCCGCCTGAGGCAGATTCCATTCAGTTAAAGACAACGAGGGCGTCCCGGATGGGGCGCCCTCGTTTTTTTAGTCCTTCCCTGCCCCTTGATCAGACCCAGGCATCCTTCGTCCGCCGGCTCTCCCCTTCGTTCATCACCCGGATGGCGCTGCTCCCCTCGATGGGACATTTGGTTTCGCAGATGCCGCAGCCGACACAGCGCTTTTTCAGCAGCCGGGGGAATTTGAGGTTGGTCGCCACGCCCTCGACAACGACCTCGCGCTCCTCGAACACGATCGCCTTCTCCCCCGTCGGACAGTGCTCCTCGCAAACCAGGCATTCCACCCCTTCGGCAAAAGGGAGACAGCGATTCTTGTCGAAAACCGCCAGGCCGACGACCTCCTTCTTCTTCTCCGCCAGAGGGAGGAGGCGGATGGCGCCGGTGGGACAGACCTGACCGCAGAGCGTGCAGTTGTACTCGCAGTAGCCGATGCGCGGAACAAGCAGCGGCGTCCAGAGACCGGTCGCCCCGGCCTGGAGGAAGGCGGGATGGAGGGCGCCGCCGATGCAGACTTTGAGGCATTCGCCGCAGCGGATGCAGCGGCGCAAAAACTCCTCCTCATTCACGGCGCCGGGGGGACGAAGGAGATAGGGGTTCCGGCGATAGAGCGGCGGAGCGATCCCCACCACCGGCGCGATCAAAACGCCCCCGGCCAGGGAGGCGAGGAGGCCCCGGCGGCTCAGATCGATCCCCATCCTCCCCTTCCCCGGCTTGCTGAAGCCGAAGGTCACCCGCCGCTCGGGGCAGAAGTCGCTGCAGTCGAGACAGAGGAGGCACTCCTGGCGGCGATGCCCTCCGGCCGTCACCGCACCGGCGCGGCAGCGTTCGGTGCAGTTCCGGCAGTCGGTGCAAAGGGTCCCGGGGCGGCGCACCAGGAGCGCCCTGGAAGCGCAGAGACCGAAAAGGGCGCCGAGGGGACAGAGATTCTTGCACCAGAAGCGCCCCTCGACCTTTTCGAGAAAAATCACCACGACAAAGAGGACGAAGGTGAAGAGGGAGAGGGTGAAGTAGGGCTGCTGGAAGGCCAGGACGGTGTCGCGGAACAGGGGGTAGGCGCCGTTGAACAAGGGCGAAAGAAGGGGAACGGAATGCTGATAGAAAAAATCAAAGACCCCGCTGAGCATGAGATTGGCGGCCGGATAGAGCGACAGCGTCAGGGTGCGGAGAAAGATCGCCAGGGGATCGAAGAGCCCGAACAACTGCACGCCGAGGAAAGCGGCGGCGACCAGGAAGATCAGCAGATAGTACTTGATCCGCCGACGGCCGGGATAAAGGCCGCCGGGGCCGCGCCCCAGGGCCTTGCCGCAGCCGTCGAGGGTGGTGCCGAGGGGACAGATCCAGCCGCAGAAGAACCGCCCGAAGAGCGCCGTCAAAAGGATCAGGGCGAAGGCCGGCCAGAGAATCGCCCAGGGAAAGGAACCGGGGGCGAAGGCAGCGGCGAGAGCGGCGAGGGGGTCGAGGCGAAAGAGGAGACCGACCGGATAGGGGAGCGTATCCTGTCCCCGGTATTCCGTCGCCAGAAAGAGGGCGACGATGATCATCAAAGAGAGGATCTGGATGGCCCGGCGCAGATTTCGGGGGGTCAGAAGGGTCTTCAAACCATGCGCACCTTGGTTAAATCCATGACCCCCAGCCCGCGCCGGGCCCCGGCGACGATGGTCGGGATCTCGTCGGGGCGAAGGTCGAAGAGAGATACGGCGGCGCTGTCGGCGGCGACGATATCGGGAGAGGCGATGAGGGTGTTTTTGATGCGCACGTCCTCGAGGCGCCCCCCCTGGGGTCCGTTGGCCACCAGAATCCGGGTGGCGTCGATGAGGGTCAGGGTCGAGGGGATGACCGTGTTGATATCGGTGAGCGACTCGGCGATCTCTCGATGCAGGGTGCCGCGGTTGCCGCCGATCACCCCCATCAGGTTCTTCATCCCCAGGGTGAGGATGGACATGGAGTGATGTTTGGCAATCGGCAGGTTGATCAGGCGGTCGGCCTCGAGGGCCGGTCCGTAGAAGGACCAGCGGGTCAGCTCCACCCCCCTTTTGATGTCGAGGTCGCGATAGGCGCGGCGGTCCATGTGCTCGATGACGGCGCGCTCGGAACCGATCTCCTCGACGGCCTGCTGGATGCCGCTCTCAACATAGCAGCGGCGGGGATCGTTGGCGCTGCGATCAAAGACCCGCACCTTTTTGGCGCCGGCCTCGAGACAGAGTTCGACGACGGTACGCACCACCAGGGGATGGGTATTGGCCGCCAACTCGACGGTGCGGTCCCAGCCGATGTTCGGCTTGACCACCACCGTCTCCCCCGGTTTGACGAAGGCGCCCATGCCGCCGAGGGCCGCCACCGTCCGGCGCACCAGGTCGGGGATGTCTTCTCCTCGACGCACCGCCACCGGCGGAAGCGTCTCCGCCTTTGCCGTGGCGGCCCAGAGGTCGAGAACCGGCACTCCCCCCATGGCCGTCACCGCCAGGGCGCTGCGCAGGGCTTGTCGAACAAATTGGCGGCGATCGATTGCCGGCATCAGGCCTCCCGGGGGAACCCCCCTTTTCAGATCAGCTGACCGTCCTTGAGAAACTGCCGGGCCACGGCGGCGATATTTTCACCGGCTGCCTTCGCCTCGAGGCGCTGCATGGCGGAAGCGTCGATCGCCCCGCCGAGTTTGTTGATCAGTCGCGCCAGGGCGGGAAATTTTTTCAACGTATCCTTGCGCACCACCGGGGCGGCCTGAGCAGTCACCCCCGCGGGGGCCACCCGCGGTTCGTCGAAGCCGATCGGCTTGAGCCAGACCAGGTTGAGATCCTGGTTGTAGGCGTCCTTGACCGCCTGGTAAAGCGCTTCGGGATCGGCAATCGCCGCCCCGTGAAGGATTTCCACCTGCCCCACGCCGGTGTACTCCACATAGAGGTCGAGTTCGGCCTTGAGGAGGGAGGCGTGGGCGGCGGCCGAGGAGTCGAAACGCTGGACCTTCACCGACGTCCCGGTGCGCTCGCTGATGAGGATCGACAGAAGCTGGGCCAGGATATCCTGCTGCACCGTCCCGGTGGAGCCGATCACCAGGGTCTTGCCGACGCAGGCCCCGGCGGGGAGGACGGCAGCGGCCAGGAGGATGAAGGACGCCAGAACGAGAGCGAGATGGGGGAAAAACGCCTTTTTCATAAATGATCTCCTTGGTGCAGGTGCCATGTCTCTATGGAGACCGGGGCGGCGAGGGGCTCGGGAGCCCTGACCGTCCCCAGACTGGAATCGAAGCGGCGATCAAAGAAGGTGGAGGCCACGGCCTCCGGATCGCTGTTCCCCCACCAGTTGCCGGGGAGGGTGACGTCTCCCTGCTGCTCCAGCCCCAGCTTGACGCTGTAGGCAAGACTGCCGACGATGTTGTTCCCCTCGATGACGGCCTTGTCGTCGCCCCGGGTGACGACGAAGATGCCGATTTCGTTGTCGCGGATTTCGTTGTGGTGGATATGGGCCGTGCTCCCCCGCTCTTCGTAGCGCAGTCCGTGGCTGTTGTCGTGGATGCGGTTGCCGGCCAGTTCGAGCTTGACCGTCGAGAAGCGCACGCCGTCGACGTTGTAGCGGAAGGTCGAATCGACGATGCGGGCCTGACAGAAATGAATCTGGACGCCGCTGTAGGCGTATTCACTGACCACCCAGGAAAGCTCGGCGCGACGGGCGAAGTCGAGATAGAGATATTTCCAGTCGGCCTTCTTCGGCTTTGCGGCGCCGCTGGTAAAGACAATCGGCGCTTCGGCCGTTCCCCGGGCGAGGAGTTCCCCTTCCACCAGCAGTTCCGAATCGCCGATGCCGTCCCCGTCCAGGTCGATTTTGCTGAAGACGACGCGGGTGCCGGGAAGGATGGTGAGCCGACCCTCCTTCTTGACGGTGGCCACCCCACTGATTCTCACCTCGCCCGACCAGACCACCGCCTCGGTGATGACCGGGGAATGTAAAATCAGCAGGTTCTTTGCCCCCCTCCCCTGACAGCCGCCGGAAACGAGGAGCAGGCAGGTCAGAAGGAGGACGGAGGCCAACGGTTGTCCCCGATTCATCGCGTCCCTCTCAATGGACCTTCCCCCCGTCCGGGGCCGGTTTGGGACGTTCGCCTTCCACGGCGCCATGGGTCCGTTCGTAGCGGGCGAGGTTGTCCTGCAGCGCCGCAATGAGCCGCTTGACGTGCCGGGGGGAGGTGATCACCCGGCTGCGCACCTTGGCCCGGGGCGCCTGCGGCGGAACGAAGATGAAGTCGAGGGTGAACTCCGAATCGCTGTGATTGACGACGGCCAAATTGGCATAGACCCCCTGAGCCATCTCCTCGTCGAGCTGGATTTCCAGTTTCACCTCGGCGGGTTTCTTTTCGCTCATCATATCTCCATTGCACGGATTAAGGCAACGCCCGGAAGAGCCGGGGATGCTACTGCAGGTCAATCGGCTCGACAGTGATATTGATTCCCTCGAGATCGGCGCCGGCGCCGACGGCCAGGCCGTGGTCCGCCGACTCGTCGTACATCCCGAAGAGCTCCCCCGGGGCCGGCGAATCGCCGTAGCGCTCCCGGGCGCCGAGATAATAAGTGCCGGGCTCTTTCAGGGTGAGGGTGAAGAGGCCGTCGCTGCCGGTGGCCGGGGAGAGGGCCGCCGGGCGCTGGTGGCCGATGACCCGGTCGGTATAGGCGAAGACATGAACACCGGGTACGCCCTTTCCCTTGTTGTCGCTGACCCGGCCGGAAATCCTGGGGCCGCTGCGGCGATCGAAGACCTCGCTTTCGGCCTCGTCCCTGACCTTGCGCACCGCCGTCAGCTGCACGCGGACCGTCTTCCCCGCCTTTGCCTGCAGGGGGTTCCCCGGATAGATGGCCAGATAGTCCCCTTCGAGAATCGGTCCGACCCGCCCCCCGCCCTGGCGCTTGCGGGCGGCGAGAAAGTAGCCGCTCTCGGGGAGGCCTTCAAAAGCGAAGGAGCCGTCGCTCCCGGTGGGGAGGGAGAGCCGGTAGCCCTGTCCCTTGAGATCCTCGGCGGCATCGAGATAGAGGGAAACGTAGGCTCCTGCCAGAGGACGCCCCTCGAAAAGGATTTTTCCCTCTATGGCTGCCGAATATTCGTCATCGTAGGCGGCAAGGATCGGCGGGTCCACCGGGACGCCCTGCAGCCCGGCCCAGACGGGGCTTCCGGAAACGGCTACGGGGTTGCGGCCGCAAAAGGCGAAATAGCGATTTCCGGCGTCGCGGGCGAAGAGGGCGTAGAGGCCGTCCGGCAGGTCGAGCCGGAAGGCGCCGTCCTCATCCGTCGGCGCCGAGACGGCCAGGGGGGGAGTGGAGAAGTCGAGGCCGCCATGGGCTTCGACCCGCATCCCGGCCAGCGGGGCATCGCCGAGCACGACCCGCCCCGTAATCGTTCCGCCCCAAAGGGACGTCGGCAGAAACAGGAGCAAAAGGAAAAGGATCGTCCTCACGGGGTCACCGCCGGACCGGCGCCGGTCACCGGCGCCTCCAGCCAGGGGCTGAAGACCACCCGGTCGAGACGATAGCTGTCGGGTCCGAACCCCTCATAGGTGACTTCCGGCTTGTCGCAGCGATCGAAAAAGATCTCCAGATTCCCCTCGCTCCCGGCGGCCGCCAGCTTCGCCGTATCCTTTCCCCACCAGTTGCCGCTGACATCCACATAGTCGTTGAAGACGGTGGGGGCCTTGGCCAGCAGCGGGTTCTGGCTCTTGCGGGAGAGAGCCTCTTTCTGCACCATGCCGCTCGATCCCGAACGCTTCTCCCAGTCGGCGCTCTGGAAGATCCCGAGCTCCACCCCCCGCCCGTTGTCGAGAAAATTGTTCTGTCTCACCAGGGGATAGGAGGAATAGTCGACAAAGAGGGCCAGGCCGTTTTTTTCGATGCGGTTCAGCCGGACTTCGGGATTGGACTTGCGGTTGTTGTACAGCGCCGTCTTGTTCCCCCGCAACAGGTTGCGGGCCACCCGGGGAGAACCGAACTGGTCGTTGCGGAGCGCCGTGTCGTTGTCGAGGAACCGATTGTTTTCCACCACCGGATAGGAAAAAGAAAAATTCACCAGGGCATTGTCGTTCTTCTCGAAGGTGTTGGCGAGAATCGTCGGGGTGTTCTGGGTCTGGTTGCAGAAGATGCCGACGCCGTTTTCGACGAAGCGATTCTTTTCAATACGGTCGGGATATTTCTGGACCAGGGTTACGCCCTGCTTGTTCTTGAAAAAGAGGTTGTCGACGATGGCGCCGCTGCTGTTGTGGGAGGCGAAGATCGCGGTGTTTGTGTGACCTTCGAAATGGTTGCCACGGATGACCGGTGTCGATTTCATCTCGTTTTCGATTCCCATCTCATTGCCGACGAAGCGGCAGTCCTCGATGAGGGAGTGGGACTCGCGCAGCAGCTTGATGGCCGCCGTACAGTCGGCAAAGGTGCTGCCGCGCACCGTCAGGTCCGTGGCGATACTGCTGAGGGCCGCCTGGGCCTTGGAAAAACGGGCCTGTTCGATGACACTGCCGGCGGGCGCCTCGACAAACTCGATCCCCTGCCACTTCTCCACGGCGACAAAAACAACGGGGGAGGCGGCCGTTCCCTGAACGAAAAGAAGCCCCTGCACCAGGAGGCGCGCGGCGGCATCGACGGGGCGAACCCGGGTACCGGCGGCGATGGTCAGGGTCATCCCGGAAGGGACGGTGACCGGACCGGCCAACACCACCTCCCCCTTCCAGGTGACGTCTTTCGACAAAGGACCGGAGATGCTGACAGCTCCGGCACTTAAGGGACTGCCGAAGAGACAGAGAATAAGGATCAGGCTAGGGAAGCAATTTCTTTTCCACATGGATGGATATCTCCCGAATCGGTTCGCTTTCGCCGATGGTCACTGCCGAGCCGGACTCTCCCCGGTATCGGCCGTAGAGTTCCCCCTCGCCGGCCGGCCCGCCGAAGGCCTCCCGGGCCAGGAGGTAATAAGGCCCTGCATCGGGCAAGGCGAGTTCGAATCGGCCGGCGGCGTCCGAGGGGGCCGAAAAATAGTCGGGTGTTCCGGTCATGGACGGGACGCGATAGGCGAAGACGTGGACGCCGGAAGCCGGAGTCCCTTCGGGCCCCCTC
>Ga0209231_1000285_pt1 | contig 32429 bp, 31 predicted proteins | sample Deesub45470m_DNA_FD_188086 | JGI IMG/M metagenome (GOLD analysis project Ga0209231, IMG submission 188086) | Deep subsurface microbial communities from North Pacific Ocean - 450_OLKR46/470m Metagenome (SPAdes) (version 2) | ecosystem: Environmental > Terrestrial > Deep subsurface > Unclassified ... | reverse complement strand
TCGCAATCTCGTCAAACGGGTTCATGCTCATCTTGACGTTCGCCAGATCGACGCCCGTCCCGTCCGCCTTCACGCGCGGCTTCACATTATAATCAATGACCCGCTTCACGGGCACAAGGATCTTCATTTCAACATCCTCCATTATAAACGCCAACACGGGCGCGGGCAGCCCGTTACCGGACTACCCGCACCCAAATGGTGTCAGTTCAGGTTGAAAGCGGCCTCAGGCTGCCTTCCTCACTTCCGCCACGATCTTGCGTGCTGCATCACCCAGGTCGTCCGCGGGGACGATCGCCAGGCCCGAAGCCGCGAGAATATCCTTGCCCTGCTGAACATTGGTGCCTTCCAGACGAACCACCAGCGGAACCGACAGGTTCACTTCCTTGGCCGCGGCAACGATACCATCGGCGATGATGTCGCACTTCATGATGCCGCCGAAGATGTTGACCAGGATGCCCTTCACGGCCGGATCCTGCAAAATGATCTTGAACGCCGCCGTCACCTTCTCGGTCGTGGCGCCGCCGCCAACGTCCAGGAAGTTGGCCGGAAATTCGCCGTTCAGCTTGATGATGTCCATCGTCGCCATGGCGAGGCCAGCGCCGTTGACCATGCAGCCGATATTGCCGTCCAGCTTGATGTAGGCGAGGTCATATTTGGACGCTTCAACTTCCGCCGCATCTTCCTCGGTCAGATCGCGCAGTTCCGCGATGTCCTTGTGACGGAACATGGCGTTGCCGTCGAAACCGACCTTGGCGTCCAGCACCAACAAATTACCCTGCTTGGTCAGTGCCAGCGGATTGACTTCGATCTGTTCGGCATCGGTGTCAAGGAACGCGGCATAAAGCGACGACGCAACCTTGGACGCCTGCTTGGCGAGATCGCCGGTCAGACCCAGCGCAGCGGCGATCGAGCGGCCATGATGCGGCATGAAGCCGGTGGCGGGATCGACCGAGAAGCTGTGGATCTTTTCAGGCGTCGAGTGGGCGACCTCTTCGATGTCCATGCCGCCTTCGGTCGATACGACGAACGCGACTTCGCTGCTGCCGCGATCGACCAGCAAGGCAAGGTAGAATTCCTTGTCGATGTCCGCACCGTCGGTGATGTAGAGACGGTTAACCTGCTTGCCAGCATCGCCAGTCTGGATCGTCACCAGCGTATTGCCCAGCATGTCGGTCGAGTGCGCCTTGACCTCGTCCAGGTTAAAGGCCAGGCGCACGCCGCCCTTGGCTTCAGGGGCCAGTTCCTTGAACTTGCCCTTGCCACGGCCACCAGCATGGATCTGCGACTTCACGACATAGAGTGGCCCAGGCAGCTTCTTGGCGGCTTCGACTGCCTCTTCGACGGAGAAAGCGGGATAGCCAGCCGCGATCGGCGCGCCATATTTCGCGAGCAATTCCTTGGCTTGATATTCATGAATATTCATGGGGCTTGCCGTCCTTTTCCGTCGAACCGTGATGCGACGGATAAAGCACAGGCCTGTTTTGATGGCCAGAGTGATTTCGCAAAACGACTTTGCAAAATTGCAAAACCTTTGCGAAGCCCCTGGCCGAATTATTGCGAAATTGGTGCTAAAAACTGCAACCAACAGCCGCCTTGCTGGTCACTAGAAATATCTCCGCATCGCCGAGCGCGCGCACTTTATGCAGCCATTGATCGACGCCAAGCGTCCCGATGTGCGACTTGCGGACCGACGCCAACGATTGCAGTCGGCGCAACTGTGTGAGGCTGAGCCTGTCAGTCATCTTTCGGCCATACATCCCGCCAGCTTGGGTGCCAAACCGGCTTCGACCAATCCGGCGCGCAGCCGTGATTCGGGCGAAAGGCTGGCGCAGGCGGGCAGCAGAAGGCACAGCGCGACGGTCAAGGGGCGAAAGAGGATGGCGGTCATCCGCCCCTGATGGCAACAGGCGATGACCGGCGCAATGGTCATCGCGCGCCATAAGGGAGCAGAGGCACATGGACAGGATATTCACCCGGCTTTCCCATCGCGTCGCCGGCTGGACCGGCCAGCCGCTGGCCTTCATCCTGGCCAGTGCCACAATCCTGATTTGGCTGACGACCGGCCCGCTTTTCGGCTATTCCGATACGTGGCAATTGGTCATCAATACCGGAACCACCATCATCACCTTCCTGATGGTATTCCTGATCCAGAATGCGCAAAATCGCGATGGGTCAGCGATACAGGCGAAGCTGGACGAACTGATCCGCGCTGTCGACAACGCCCGCAACGATTTCATCGGCATCGAACATCTGACCGAAACCGAACTTCACCGTATCAAGGCCGTTCTGGAACAGGAGTGCCGCGACGATGAAGACTATCATCTCGTGATCGAGCGGCTGCTCAAACGACGATAAGCCTCAATGTGCCCGGCCGGTCATGCTTTCATTACGCCGTCGATAGGCATCCACCTGGTCGATATAACCGCGCGCCAGATTTTCATAAGCGATACGCGCCTGATGCGACGGGCAGCTTTGCGCCCGGATCAGGGACATTTGCTGCCGGTGCAGCAAATAATTGATATCCGTCTCCCTAGTCATGTCGCCGTCCTCTCTTTGCATGAGACTGGTCGATTGGCTGCGCTGGCAAGGAATAGGCAGAAGCAGCGACTCAGCTTATATCACGATCGGCGATCATCGCGAAGTAAGCGGTAGAGTATCGACACGCCATTCGACGCAATTGACAGGCGACCTGGCCCATTCAACCATCGGCCAAACAGGCGCGATGGCGAGGCAGCCATGATGGTAAGGGATAACATCCCGGATACGCACAGTAAAAAGGGTTGGCATCCCCCTGCGCCAATGGCATCCTGCAGCACGCTTGCAGGGAAGGGCGGGAAATTGGGGGACATGGCGGTCGCTTTCCTTGCGACCCTGCATCATGAAATCCTGCTATTCGCCGTCGTCGGCCTCGCCATCGGCGGGATTGACGACTTGCTCATCGACCTTTTGTTTCTGTCGCGTCGGCTTTGGCGCGATCTTGTCATCTACGCCCGCTATCCCCGCATGACGACGGCAACGCTACCCGCTTCGGCGAATCCGGGCAGGATCGCCATCTTCATCCCGGCCTGGAAGGAAGTCGAGGTGATCGGTCCGATGCTAACCCATGCGCTCGGTTGCTGGGGCAACGCCGACTATCGCATCTTCGTCGGCACCTATCCCAATGATCCTGATACGATCGACGCCATCGCGGCTGTGGCCGAGGGCGATCCGCGCGTGGTGGTCGGCATCAATCCACTGCCCGGCCCCAGCACGAAGGCGGACTGCCTCAACGTCCTGTGGCGTGCGATGCTGGCGGATGAAGCGCTGCTTGGACGCCGCTATAAGGCAGTCGTTCTCCATGACGCGGAAGATGTCGTCCACCCCGACGAAATTCGCCTGTTCGATTTCATGATCGATCGGTTTCACCTGGTCCAGTTACCCGTCCTGCCCTTGCCAGGCGAGGGTTCCTGGTTCTCTCGTGCCATCGCCAACCATTATTGCGACGAATTTGCCGAGAGCCATGGGAAATATCTGACCGTGCGCGAAGCGCTGGGCGCGTCGGTGCCGTCGGCGGGGGTCGCCTGCGCCTTCGAACGCGATGCGCTGGCTGCTTTGGCCGACAATCCTGCGCATGGGCCGTTCGACCCCTCATCCCTGACCGAAGATTATGAAGCGGGATTGCGCATACGCGACGGCGGTGGCCATGGCGTCTTCGTGCGTATTCGCGATGCGCACGGCAATCTGGTCGCGACCCGCGAATATTTCCCCGACACGATGGAGGCAGCGATCAAGCAGAAGGCGCGCTGGATCGTCGGCATCTCGCTGGCCGGATGGGACCGCATGGGCTGGCGCGGCGGCACCGCGGAACTATGGATGCGCCTGCGCGATCGGCGGGCGGCGATCGCCGCACTAATACTATGCGCGGCCTATACCGCCCTTTTGCTATGGCCGCTATTGTGGATCGTGGCCCAGTTCCAGCCAGACTATCATCGCCCGCCCTCACCCGCCATTGATGCGCTGCTCCGGCTCAACTTCGCCCTGATGGTGTGGCGCGCCCTGATGCGCGCTATGTTCGTCGGCCATGCCTATGGCTGGCGCTATGGACTGGGCGCGATCCCGCGCACCTTTCTCGCCAACCTCATCGCCATCGCGGCGACCCATCGCGCTATTACACTCTATGCCCGATCGCTGTTGGGCAAGCCGCTATCCTGGGACAAGACGCAGCATCATTTCCCCAATCTGACCGCCGATCCGTGACCAGCGACAAGAGCGGTCAACCTCTGCGCTTCCTGGCGCTGTTGATGATCGCTTGGGTCGCCATACGCATCGCCGCACAGTCCGGGCCGTCACCGCTCAACCCATTACCGCTGGTTCGCGGCCGCCCCGCGACAGCGGCGATCGTACCCCGACAATTCAGCGCGAAGCCGCCGACAAGAGCGGCCGTAATACCGCGCGCCGTCGACATCAAACCAGCCGCTTTCAGAGATAGCGGCGCGCGAATAGCAAGGAATGTGGCTGGTATAGCGCTTGATCCGATATCCCGCAGCAGCGCACCGCCTCCAGCCGCCATCTCGGATGGCCCTGCCCAAGCCCCCTACGCCTTTCCCTCTCCTCTACCGATCCCCGCACCCGGCCCTCCAAACCGGGCAGATCGCTGGCATGGCAGCAGTTGGATGCTTTGGCGCGGTGGCGGCATGTCGCAAACCGACCTTGCGAGGACAGGGCGTCTGGGCGGCTCGCAGGTCGGCGCGCGGCTGGATTATGTCCTGAACCCTGCCGCTCGCCACCGTGCCACGGCCTATGCTCGCGCCAGCAGCGCCTTGGACAGTCCCGCCGCCCCGGAGGCTGCCATCGGCATCTCCCTCCAACCCTTCACCCCCCTCCCCGTCAACGTCGCAATCGAACGACGCATCGCCCTTGGCGCAGGCGCGCGCGACGCCATGGCGGTGATGGCCGTCGGCGGCTTTGGTCCAACGCCGGTCGCCCTGGGCATGGAGGCCCAAGCCTATGCCCAGACCGGCATCGTCGGCTTTCGTCAGCGCGACGCCTTCATCGATGGCAAATTATCGCTGCTCGCTCCCGTCCAAAACACGGCCCTGCGGGTCGGCGCGGCTATATCGGGTGGCGCGCAGCCAGGCGTGGAGCGGCTCGACATCGGCCCGGAGATACAGGTCCGTCTCCCGCTTCAACCCGTCGCCGCGCGGCTATCGATCGAGTGGCGGGAACGGATAGCCGGGCGCGCCGCCCCCGCGTCGGGCCTAGCCGTCACGCTCGGCGCGGATTTTTGACGGCGCAGCGCCACAACGGCTTTATATCTCCGTCCTTTAGTTCTACCCCTCAAAGGCCATGGATCTTTACCTGCCCATCGCCAATTTGTCGGTCAACGCCTTGGTCATCATCGGCCTGGGCGGGGTCGTAGGCCTGCTGTCGGGCATGTTCGGCGTGGGCGGCGGCTTTCTGACCACCCCGCTGCTGATTTTCTACGGCATCCCGCCCACCGTCGCCGCCGCATCCGCCGCCTCGCAGGTGACCGGTGCTTCGGTGTCCGGCGTGGTCACCCATATTGCGCGCGGCACCGTCGATTTCCGCATGGGCGGCGTCCTGATCGCGGGCGGCGTGGTCGGTGCTGGCCTTGGCGTGCTGATCTTCCGCCTGCTGCAATATCTGGGGCAGATCGATACGGTGATCGGTCTCCTTTATGTCCTAATGCTAGGCGGCATCGGCCTGTTGATGGCCAAGGAGTCGATCCAGGCGCTGATCGCGCTCAAGACCGGCAAGCGCGCCCCAGCGCGCAAGCGGCGGCATCATCCGTTGGTGGCGGCCCTGCCGATGCGCTGGCGCTTCTACGGGTCGGGCCTCTACATTTCACCGCTCGCACCGCTGCTGCTCGGCATGGCGACCGGCATATTGACCATGTTGCTGGGCGTCGGCGGCGGCTTCATCCTGGTGCCTGCCATGCTCTACCTGCTCGGCATGACCACCCAGTCGGTGGTCGGCACATCACTGTTCCAGATTTTATTCGTCACCATGGCCACCACGATGATGCACGCCATGACGACCAAGGCCGTCGATCTGGTGCTGGCCATGCTGCTCCTCATCGGCAGCGTGACCGGCGCGCAGGTCGGCACGCGGTTGTCGATGACGATGCGGCCCGAATATCTGCGTGTCTTGCTCGCTGCGATCGTGCTGCTGGTCGCGGCCCGCATGACGCTGGGGCTGGTGTGGCGCCCGGACGAGATTTTCACGATCGAGGTGCGCTGATGCGCAACCGCGCCTTTGCCCTACTGCTGCCTGTTGCGCTGATGCTGGCCGCTGCCGACGAACCGCAGCTAGTGCCCGACGTCTCCCAGCGCGAAGTCATCATCCAATATAGCTTCACCGGCGCGAACCTGCTGTTGTTCGGCGCAATCGTCTATCCCGGCGGCGTCCGGCCGGAAAAGCCGGCTGACATCGTGGTCGTCCTCAAAGGACCGGACCAGTCCATCCTGATGCGCGAAAAGCAGCAGATCGCGGGCATGTGGGTCAATGCTGACAGCGCCCGCTTCGAATCCGCGCCCACTTTCTACGCCATGGCCTCCTCCCGCCCGATCGACCAGATCGTGGATGAACGCACGGCGGCCATCTACGAACTGGGTGTCGACAAGCTGCAGCTGTCGCCCTCCTCGCTCAACGACAGTGCCGAGATGGACCGGTTCCAGGCAGGCTTGGTCGATTTGCGCGACCGTGCCGGTCTGTTCGTCGAACGCCCCGGCGCAGTCGAAATCAGCGACGGCGTGCTGTATCGCGCCCGCCTGCCGCTGTCCGCGCGGGTGATCGTGGGCGATTATACCGCCGAAACCTTCCTGGTGCAGGATGGCCGGGTCGTCGCGGCGGCCGTGCGTGACATCACGGTGCGGAAATCGGGGTTCGAACAGTTTATGGCGAGCGCGGCGGAAAACTGGTCGTTCCTCTACGGCCTGGTCGCGATCGCCCTTGCGGTCGGCATGGGCTGGGCCGCAGGCGCGATCGCTCGCCGCCTCTAATCGGCTGATAATCCCTGCCGCGCCAGCCAGTCCTGCGCGGGAGCCAGCGCGGTTTCATGCCGCTTCCACCGCGCAACCGCATCGGCATTGAGCGGCTGGCGCACCTGCGCCGCGCTGGGAGTGGCGACCGCCGCCTCATTTTCGTGGAACGACAGGCAAGCCGCATCCCATTCCAGCCCGGCATGATCGAGCAGGCGACGCGTCTGCCCCTCCTGATCCGCCACCAAGGCTTCATAGGAGAGTTGCAGCACCCGGCCGGGAAACAGCCTGTCCCACAGCGCCATCAACCGGTCGAAGCACGCATAATAGCGGGCAATATCCATCAGGTCATAGCTATAGGCATAATAGGCTGACTGGCTGGCAAACAGATTTTTGTAATTGCTCCAGATCGTATCCATCGGGTGCCGACGCAGGCAGACGATCTTCGCTTGCGGCAGAGCGTGAAGAATATGACCGACATAGAGGAAGTTAGCGGGCAGCTTGTCGATGAAGCGCGCCTTGCCCTCCGGCCGATGATGGCGCGCTCGCGCCATATAGGCCTGCCCCATCGCCAGCGGATCGGCCGCCGCGCTTGCCGCAATCGTCTCCGGGTCGATCACTAGCCGCGACCGCGTGCCCGCCATCTGCTTGACCGCCAGCGGCATCGCCTGCAACTCGCCCGCCGATCCGACGAGCGGATGCGAAGAGAGGATACGATCGACCAATGTGGTGCCGGTGCGCGGCATACCGGTCACGAAAATCGGTGCCGCCTCGCTCTCCAGCCCTGCGCCCCAGCCGGACGGCGGACCATCGGCAAACAACCGCTCGATCGCATCGAAGGTCGCGGCATCCTGCGCAAAATCATAGCCGATGGCGCGTTTATGCGCAGCGTTCGCCGCCGACAGATGCGCGAAGGCCTCGGTCGCATGGCCCATATCCTCATGGCTTTTGGCCAGAGCGTAACGGATGCGCAGCGCATCCTCCGGCCGATCCGCCCGCGCCAGCGCCGCTTCCAGCCGGGGCACAGGGTTGGCCGCTTCGGTCTGGCGCGACAACAGGCTCAGCCCATAATGCGCCCTCGCATTGCCGGGCTCAGCGGCCAGGATGGCCTCATAATGGCCGGCCGCCGCCTCGACCCGCCCGGTAAAGCCACAGGCCGCCGCCAGATTATAGCGATAGTCCAGATTGTCCGGCTCGCCCGCCACCGCCGCCTCGAAGGGCGCCAGCGATGCCGCATGATCGCCCAGCCGCGCCAGCACGCAACCGATCGTGTCGAACGTGCGCGCATCGCCCTGCCCCATCGCCCAAGCCTGCCGCGCAGCCTGTCCCGCCTCGCCATCGCGCCGCAACAGGATTAGCAGCCGCGCATATTGGGCGAGATGTTCCGCCTCCGGCCCGCGCGCCACCGCATGTTCCAGCATCGGCAGCGCCTTGGCCACCTGCCCCGCCTCTGCCGCGGCCAGCCCAAGCAGGAAATAGCCCGCCGGATCGTCCGGCCGCGTCATCGCCAATTGCTGCGCCGCCTGCGCCGCCTGCGCCAGGTCGCCGCGCGCCAGTGCCGCGCGCGCCTGCGCCTCCAGCGTCATGCCGTCCCCAGGGTGAAGCCCGCCACCCGCTCGATCATCCAGAAACAGCCAACGATCCCCGCGCCATACAGCGCCGCCTGCCGCACCCACTGATCCCGGTCAAAGATCGACGCCAGTTTCATGACGCCCAGCACGCAGCCGACGAAGATCAACTGCCCCAGCTCGACCCCGCCATTGAAGAAAAGCAAGCCCGACAGCCGCTCGTCCGGCGCGACGCCCAGTTCGCGCAACACTGTGGCAAAGCCCAGGCCATGGAGCAGCCCGAAGCCCGCGACCACGGCAAGCTGGCGACGACGGCGGTGCGGATCTGTTATGTCATCCGCCCTCGCACGGATCGCCTCACGTGCCATGAAGGCGATCGACAGCGCAATCACCGCTTCCACCGGCGGCACCGGCACCTTGACGATGTCGAAGAAGGCGAGCGCCAAGCTGAGCGAATGGCCGATGGTGAAGGTCGTCACCAGCGCCAACAGATAGCGCCCGCGCGCCAACAGGCACAGGCACAGGACAAAGGCCAGATGGTCCCATCCGCCCAATATGTGGACGATCCCCTGCCAGGTATATTCGACCGCGATTTCCGGCAAAGCCCGCTGCCGGGCCGCAACCGCGCCGATCGGCAGCGACAGCGTATCGCCCGTTGGCTGCAACGCCTGCTGCACCCGCGTTCCGGTGGCGGTCGACAGGAACGTGCCGCCATCGACGGCCCACGGCGTAATGATCGCGTCCTCGGCGGTGATCGCCCGGTCGCAATCGATGCTGATCGCATAGCGGGTGACGGTCGCCTCGTTCAGCCGCTCGCGCGCTGTCTCGCGACATCCTTCGGGCAGGCCCAAGGGATCGTTGCTGGCCAGCACGGACGGGATGGACGCGCTCAGGTCGAAACTGCCCGGCTCCATGCCCGGCTGGATCGCATAGTCGCCGACGCGGAACACATCGGCCTGCGCGGGCACGGCGGCGATGACCAACAATAGGAGCAGCCAACGCAGCATCCTATTGCTCCACCCGCACGCGATAGCCATCCTCCAGCTTCTGCACTTCCTTCTCGACCAGCGCGCCGCTCTGCTCGGCCAGGAAATCCTGCTTCACCTGATCACGCACCGCCGGGTAGGCCAGCATCGCGGCCGGTCCACGGTCGCGCACCCGCGCGAAATGCCAGCCGCGCGTGGATTGCAGCGGGCCGATCCACTGGCCCGTCGGCGTCTTGTTCAGCGTGTCGAGGAAAGGTTGGCCGAACATGCCGCGCAGCATCGACACGCCATAATCAGGCAGGTCATGCCCCATCCAGAAATCATCGCCTTTGACCGTCCCACCCGCGTTCAACTGCGCCAGCAAGGCGGAGGCGTCGGCGGGCTTCCTTTCGAAGAACACATGATCCACCGACAGCCGCGGTTCGGCGCGATACAGGTCGCGATGCGCCGCATAATAACCCATCAACTGGTCCTCGCTCGGCTCGGCCGGCGCACCCGCGATCATGAAGCGCACCCGGTCGATCAGCCGCTGCTTGGTGGTCTTGTCGGTCATGTGCATGCCCCGCTCCACCGCTTCACGGAACAGCAATTCGTCGGCGACATAATCATGGATCAGCTTGGCGCGTGCCTCCGCATCCGGCTTCTTGCCCGCCATCATCTCATAATCGTCGGACAGGCTTTTCTGCACCGACAAGGGCACGTCGATCGTCTCCCTCCGCGCAGTCACCGCCCAGTACAGCGCGAAGATGACGCCCGACACCGCCAGGAACAGGATGAACGGGTCGCGGGCGAAAAACCCCCGCAGCGAAGCAGACAGACGGCGCATCAGCGCAAGACCCTTTCACTAGGCACCACAGGGTTATGGCAACCCCAGCCTATCCCCCCTCTACGTCAAATGACGCATGGGCCGACATCGCGGCCAGTCGCCCTTCCTCAGCCAAATACCGAAGTTCACACCGTCGCAGGGCCAGTTTGGCGCGCTTCCTGGAGGACACGCTTTGATGTCAGGCGAGCATCTCCGCCGTCACCGGCAGGCTGCGTATCCGCTTCCCCGTCGCGGCGTGGATGGCGTTGACCAGCGCGGGAATGACCGGGGGCAAAGCCGGTTCGCCAAGGCCAGTCGGCGGATAGTCGGTCTTCACGAATTCGACGATGATGGTGGGGGTGTCGGGGATGCGCTGGAGCGGGTGGGTGTCGAAATTGCCCTGCTCGGCCGCGCCTGCAACCTGCGTGATCGCCTGCCCGGCGAGCGCCTGCCCCAACCCCTCGATCACCGATCCCTGCACCTGATGCAGCGCATTGATCGGGTTGATGATCTGGCTACCCACATCGCCCGCGACCCAGACGGTCTTCACCTTAGGCACGCCATCGGCGACCTCCACGTCCAGCACCTCGGCGAAATAGCCCATGTGACTGTAATAGAAAGCAAAGCCGAGGCCCCGCCCCTGGGGCAGCGCCTTGCGGCCGGACCAGTTGGCCATCGCCACCACCTTCTCGATCACGCCCTTGGCGCGCGCGGTGAAGAAGGGCGGCTGGTTGGTGCCGCGCGACATTTCCTTGGGATCGGCGAGCAAGTCTAGCATAAGGCCAGGCAAATCCTTGCCCGCCGCAACCGCAACCTCGTCCATGAAGGCCTGCGTCACGAAACCCAGCGCATTGGAGCCGGGCGCGCGCAGCCAGCCGGTCGGCATGTTGGTCGGCAGGAAACTCTGTTCCAGCAGCACATGGTCGATCAGCCCGGCAGGCAGTTCATGCGCGGGCAGATCGCCGCCACGGACCGCCTTGCCATCCTTGCCAAAGGTCACGAAATGGTCGTGAAACGCGGTGAGTTTGCCACCCTTGTCCAGCGCCGCGCGAAATCCATGCCAGCCCGCGGGACGATAGAAATCGCGGCGCATATCGTCTTCACGGCTGTAGAGCAGCTTGACCGGCACGCCCGGCAACTGCGCGGCGATCATCGCGACCTGCACCATATAGTCGTTCATCAACCGCCGCCCGAAGCCGCCGCCGATGCGCGAGAAATTGATGCGGATTTTCTCTGGGGCCAAGTTCAGCGCCTTGGCCACCAGCCCGCGCCCATTTTCCGGGTTCTGCGTCGGCGCCCAGATTTCGATCGCCCCATCCTTGAACAGGGCCGTGCAATTTTGCGGCTCCAGCGTCGCATGGGCAAGGAAGGGATAGCTATAGTCTGCGCGCACCACCTTGGCCGCCGACGCGAAAGCCGCGTCCACGTCGCCCGTCCGCGTGATGTCGGTATCGGCCTTCGCCTTCGCCCGCGCCACGGCCTGCTTGGCATAATTTTCCGTCGAAAAACCCGACACCGCGCTTGTGTCCCACTCGACCTTCAGCGTCTCGCGCGCCTTGTTGGCACTCCACCAGCTTGTCGACAGGATCGCCACGCCATCATAGCCCGATTCCGCGGTGCCATCGCCCTTGATCGGCAGCACATGGGTGATGCCCGGCAGCGCTTTGACCGCGTCCAGATTGGCCGACTTGAACGTGCCACCAAAGGCCGGGCAGGTTTCCAGCACCGCATACACCATGCCGGGCAGCTTGAAATCGATCCCGAACAGCGGCTTACCCGCGACGATTGCCGGGGTATCGACCCCCACCACCGACTGACCGATGATGCGGAAGCTGGCCGGATCTTTCAATGTGAGCGTGGCGGGATCAGGCGCAGGCAGCTTCGCCGCCGCAGCCGCCAGCGCCGCATACACCACCGACTTGCCCGATTTGGGATCGGTCACCTTGCCGCTGCCGGTTGTCAGCGTCGCCGCGCCAACACCCCATTGCGCCGCGGCCGCTGCGACCAGCATCGCCCGCGCCGCTGCACCCGCCTGGCGCGTAGGAATCCATTCGCGCGGCGTCGTGCGACTGCCGCCTGCGCTCTGGCCACCGAAGATCGCGGCGTCGGCATGGGTCTGTTCGACCGTGACCTGCGCCCAATCGACGTCCAGTTCCTCGGCGATCATCATCGGCAGCATCGTCTTGGCACCCTGGCCGATCTCGGCATTTTTCGCGCCGATGATGACGCGATTGTCCGGTAGGATACGGATGAAGGCATTAAGGATGCCCGGCGTGCTGTCCGCCGCCTGCGCCATCGGCACAGCCAAGTCGAACAGCAAGCCGCCGCCTGCGAGCAGCGAAGCGGAGATGAAACCCCGGCGGGAGAGGATCGCGGCGCTCATGCGGCGGCCGCCTTGATCGCGGCGCGGATGCGGACATAGGTGGAGCAGCGGCACAGATTGCCCATCATCGCGGCGTCGATTTCCTCGTCGCTGGGCTTTGGCGTCTGGCTGAGCAGTGCGGTCGCGCTCATGATCTGCCCGGCCTGGCAATAGCCGCATTGCGGCACGTCCTGCGCGATCCAGCTATCGGCGATGCGCTTGCCTACCGCCGTTTTCGCCACGCCTTCAATCGTTAAGATCTTCGCCCCCTGCACATCGCCCAGCGGCGTCTGGCACGATCGCACGGCATTGCCATCGACATGGACGGTGCAGGCGCCACACAGCCCCGCGCCGCACCCGAACTTGGTCCCCACCATGTCCAGATCCTCGCGCAGCACCCATAGCAGTGGCTTGGCGGGGTCGCCCGCCACCTGCCGCGCCACGCCATTCACCGTCAGACTGATCGCCATGCCGTCATTCCCTCTCATGCCCCGCCCAAGATGCCTGATCGCCACGCCCTGTCCAGCCGGTTCATGACGCAAGCGCCACAATTTTTGTATCCGTATCCTGCCCAGCAGCCGCGTCAGCCTGCCCATGCGCCAACAAGGCTTCGAGTTGCGCGCGCCCGTCAATCGCCCCGCGCGCCAGCAGCCGCCCGCCCGCATCGATCAACGCGGCGCTGGGCCGGGTGCCGATACGGAAATCCGCGCCGACCTGCGCATTGAGGATGATGTCGGTGTCGCGGATGCGATGCTGGCGCAGCATGTCGGCATAGTCCTCCGCCCGCCCTTCGCCCAGGAACAGCAGCCGCAACTGCGTGCGGTTCGTCAGCGCCAGCGCGTCGCGCACGGCGGAACGGCTGGCGACGCAGCCGGGCGCGATGAACAACAGCAATTGCGCGCGGCCATCCGCGCTAGGCCCACCGATGGTCAGCATGTCACCCGCCAGCGTCGGCGCGCTCACCACCGGGGCAGCGCGGCCAGGCACGGCCACCACGGCGCGGGGCGCAACCGCCCCGGCCCCCTCCTGCATCGCGCGCACTTGCCGCGACAGGGCGACGACCGCCACCACCAGCAGGATGACGACCATCCACAACAGGAACAGCGACGCGATCAACATAGAGGCGGCGCTACCGGAACCACCAAAGCGCCTCGATAGGGCGTTTGACGTAGGGCCGCGCGTCAGCCCGCTGCTATCGTCCTGGCCGGGATTGCTCGCAGGAGTCCCGACCACGTAGGCAGACGATAATCGCCGCTCCCATGGCCGCTGCCAAGACCCGGACCTTGCACGCATGGTCCGGGTCTTTTACCCAGCCGCTACGTCAATCACCCCATTTGCCAGACGCGCACCCCTGCCCTAGCCTGCCGGGCAGAATGGACCAGGGTTCGGGGGAATATTATGACGATGAAACGCATGGCGCTGGGCGCATTGCTGATGGCGACGGTGATTTCGTCGGCGGCGGTGATCGCGCAGTCCGACAAGCCCGCCATTCCCCCCGCACTGGAAGCCAAGATCAAGGATTTGCCCAAGGCGAAGCGCGAGTTTCTGACATCCGACCCGGCCGAAATGTTCGCCGGTTCCTACGACAAATTGTTCGAGCGGCTGGCGACCAAGAGCCCGCAGGAAATCGACGCCTATATCGAGGCAATGATGGACGCGGTCGCGGCTTCGAAATTCAATGCCAAGACGGACATGGCGGCGATCCCGCTCGATACCGATAATGAGGATTTCAACGGCTGGAAACTGAGGCGCCCGTCCGGCCTTGACCCCAAGCGCGAAGCCGGGCCGTTTGAACTGAGCTACTACGCCAATGGGCGCGGCGGCGGCGTCTATGGCGGCGGCATCGCCACTTTCGCCGGCGCACCCGTCGCGATCTTCCCCGAAGATCTGGTCGCGGGCAAAGTGGACGTCGCGATCGTCGGCGCGCCGCTCGACATGGGATCGGGCTATCGCGGCGCAAAGGGTGGCCCGTCGGCCATGCGGACCCAATATGGCGCAGGCGGCATCGACATGTACACGATGGTCGATCCGTCCAAGGAATTGAAGATCGTCGATTATGGCGACATCGCCATCGACAATATGTCGACCGAACGCACCGTCGCCCATGTCCGCGAGCGCGTCGCCGAGATCGCGCGCACCGGCGCGCTGCCCTTCATCGTCGGCGGCGACCATAGCCTCGAATATAGCGATGTTGCTGGCCTTGCCGATGTCCATGGCAAGGGCAGCTTTGGCGTCGTCCATTTCGATTCGCATTATGATGCGGGCAAGGGCGGGGTTCATTTCATCACCCATGGCGCGCCCGTCTATCGCGCGGTCAAGGAAGGCCATGTCCTGGGGAAGAATTATATCCAGGTCGGCCTGCGCGGCCCCTGGCCGGAAAAGGAAGGTTTCGAATGGATGCGCGACAATGGCGTGCGCTACCATGCGATGCCGGAGATCGAGAAAAATGGCTGGGCCGCGACGATGGAGCGCGCGCTCAAGGAAGCGCGCGAGAGCGGCAAGAAGATCTTCATCTCCTTCGACGTGGATGTGCTGGACCCGGCCTTCATCCCCGGCACCGGCACGCCCGTCCCTGGCGGCCTGACGATGCGTGAGGCGATCCCGATCGTGCGGCGGCTTTGCGCCGAAAATGAACTGGTCGGCTTCGAAATCGTCGAACTCGCCCCCGTGCTGGACCCCACCTATCGCAGCGCGCTCAACGCCAATTTCATCATGCACGCCTGCCTGACCGGCGTGGCAATGCGCAAGAAGGGCATCCGGCAGACGGGCTTCCTGTCCGACCTGACGACCGAACACGGCCAGCCCTTCTACGGCGAAAAGGCCGCCAAGGACGGCAAGACCGAAAAGGTCGATCCCCGCTACGGCCGCGGCGGCGCGCGGCGTCCGACCACTTAAAAATCCTCCCCTGGCAGGGGAGGTGGCTGGCCGCAGGCCAGACGGAGGGGTGTCACCCTGTCGATAGGGCGACACCCCTAGCCTTAGAGCGGAAGATCAATGGCCTAGCCATCACCCATACGTCATATACCCCATGTCCCGACCACCCGCGCCTGATCAGATGGTGTCCATGACCGTGCAACGCGCCATTACCGTGCCTCCCAAGTCCCGGCACCAGCGCGTCGATGGCCGCGCCATGGTGGCGTTCGGGCCGCGCGGCATCCGCGACATGATGCAGGTCGCCCCCGCGCGACTGCTCTTCCCCGAAGGTCGCGATGGCGATTTTCCGCTCGCCGTCACCGTCACCACCTGCGGCGGACTGACCGGCGGGGATCGGCTGGCGCTCGACATCATCGTCGATCCGGGCGTCTGCGCGACCATCGTGCCGCAGGCCGCCGAAAAGCTCTACCGCGCGCTGGACGAGGATGAACCCACGCGCATCGACACGAGCATCGCCATCGGCGCGGGCGCGACCTGCGAATGGCTGGCGCAGGAAGCGATCTTGTTCGACCGCAGCCGGATGCGCCGCACGCTGAGCGCCGACATGGCCCCTGATGCTCGAATGCTGGCGATGGAAATGCTGGTGCTGGGGCGCGGCGCAATGGGCGAAACCTATCAAAGCGGCCTGATCCACGATAGCTGGCGCATCCGGCGTGGCGGGCGGCTGGTCTGGGCCGACGCGCTCCATATCGAGGGCGACTTCGCGACGGCGGGCCGTGCGCCCTTCGGCTTTGGCGATGCCAGCGCGGTCGCGACGCTCGTCTATGCCGGGCCGGACGCCGCCGACTATCTCGACCTCGCCCGCACGCTGGTCGAAGCGCCCACCGGCGGCGCGACCAGCTTCGACGGATTGCTGATCCTGCGCCTCACCCGCAACGATCCCCACGCGCTGCGCAAGGATGTCATGCGCGCGGCGGGCGTGTTGCGCGCCGCGATATTCGGCCTATCGCCCTCCATGCCCACCATCTGCTATTGCTGATCCCATGAACCTGACAGGACGCGAAAAAGACAAGCTGCTGGTCGCGATGGCCGCCATGGTCGCGCGCAATCGACTGGCGCGCGGCGTCAAACTCAACCATCCCGAAGCGATCGCGCTGATCACCGACCATGTGGTCGAAGGCGCGCGCGACGGCCAGTCGGTAGCAGCGCTGATGGCCAGCGGCGGCCACGTCCTCACTCGCGATCAGGTGATGGAGGGCATAGCCGAAATGATCCACGACATTCAGGTCGAAGCGACCTTCCCGGACGGGACGAAACTCGTCACCGTGCATGGGCCGATCCGGTGAACGGCTTGCCACCCCTCTCCACCCCGTTCGCCCTGAGCTTGTCGAAGGGCTTTTCTTCCTTGCAGATAAGGGCAGGGCTTCGACAGGCTCAGCCCGAACGGTCGTGGGGGAAGGCCCCATGATCCCCGGCGAAATCCTCCCTATCTCCGGCGACATCGTCCTCAACGAAGGACGCACCCCGATCACCCTCACCATCGCCAATAGCGGCGATCGGCCGATCCAGGTCGGCAGCCATTATCATTTCGCCGAAACCAACCCTGCGCTGCTGTTCGACCGCGACGCCGCGCGCGGCTATCGCCTCGACATCCCTTCGGGCACCGCCGTCCGCTTCGAACCCGGCCAAAGCCGCGACGTGCAGCTCATCCCCTATGCCGGCGACCGCATCGTCATCGGTTTCCGCGGTGATGTGATGGGGGAATTGTGATGGTCGGCGTCACATCAGCCGTTCGTTTCGAGCGAAGTCGAGAAACGCTCGCACACCCGTTTCTCGACTTCGCTCGAACCGAACGGAAGGTCGCCCCATGCCCATAACCATGTCCCGCCGCGCCTATGCCGGTATGTTCGGCCCCACCACCGGTGACCGCGTGCGGCTGGGCGATTCCTCGCTCCTCATCCGCGTCGAGGAAGACCGCACCGTCTATGGCGAGGAAGTGAAGTTCGGTGGCGGCAAGGTGATCCGCGACGGCATGGGGCAAAGCCAGATGTCCCGCGCGGACGGCGCGCCCGACACGGTCATCACCAACGCGCTGATCCTCGACCATTGGGGCATCATCAAGGCGGACGTGTCGATCCGCGATGGCTACATCGCCGCCATCGGCAAAGCGGGCAATCCCGATGTCCAGCCCGGCGTCACCATCCCCATCGGCCCCGGTACCGAAATCATCGCGGGCGAAGGCCGCATCCTGACCGCAGGCGGCATCGACGCGCATATCCACTTCATCTGCCCGCAGCAGGTGGACGAAGCGCTCAACGCCGGCATCACCACCATGCTGGGCGGCGGCACCGGCCCGGCGCACGGCACGCTCGCGACCACCTGCACGCCCGGCAGCTGGCATATCGGCCGAATGCTCCAGGCGCTCGAAACCATGCCGATGAACTTCGGCCTGATGGGCAAGGGCAATGCCAGCCAGCCCGCCGCCTTGGTCGAAATGGTCCGCGCAGGCGCCTGCGGCCTCAAACTGCACGAAGATTGGGGCACCACCCCCGCCGCCATCGACTGCTGCCTGTCGGTCGCGGACGAGTATGACATTCAGGTCGCGATCCACACCGATACGCTCAACGAAGCCGGTTTCGTCGAAAGCACGATCGGCGCTTTCGCGGGCCGCACCATCCACGCCTTCCATACCGAAGGCGCAGGCGGCGGCCATGCCCCCGACATCATCAAGCTGGCGGGCTTGCCCAACGTCCTGCCATCCTCCACCAACCCGACCCGGCCCTATACTATCAACACGATCGAGGAACATCTCGACATGCTGATGGTCTGCCACCATCTCGACCCGCGCATCGCCGAGGATGTCGCCTTCGCCGACAGCCGCATCCGCAAGGAAACCATCGCGGCGGAGGATATCCTCCACGATCTGGGCGCTTTCTCGATGATGTCGTCGGACAGTCAGGCGATGGGCCGGGTGGGCGAAACCATCATCCGCTGCTGGCAGACCGCCGACAAGATGAAGCAGCAGTGCGGCAGCCTAGGCACCGACGATGCCGACAGCGACAATTTCCGCGCGAAACGCTATATCGCCAAATATACGATCAACCCGGCCATCGCGCATGGGATCAGCCATATCGTCGGGTCGATCGCGGTCGGCAAACTCGCCGATCTGGTCCTCTGGTCCCCCGCCTTCTTCGCGGTCAAGCCCGACATGGTGATCAAGGGTGGCAGCATCGCCGTCGCGCCGATGGGCGACCCCAATGCCAGCATCCCCACGCCCCAGCCGGTCCATTACCGCCCGATGTTCGGCGCGATGGGCCGCGCAGGTGCGCTATCGGCGGTGCATTTCGTGTCGGCGGCGGGGATTGCGGACGGCATCGCCGAACGGCTGCACCTCGCCCGCCCGCTCGAAGCCGTGCGCAACACGCGCGGCGGCATCGGCAAGGCCTCGATGATCCTGAACGACGCCATGCCGCATATCGAGGTCGATCCCGAAACCTACGAAGTCCGCGCGGATGGCGAATTGCTGACCTGCGAACCAGCGAGCGTGCTGCCATTCGCGCAACGATATTTTCTGTTTTGATGAGCGCGACGCTACCCAATTCCTCCCCGGCACGGGGAGGGGACCGCCGCGAAGCGGTGGTGGAGGGGGCGCGCACCACGGCGCGTCCCTGCCAAACTTGCCCGCAACCGCCTGCCCCCTCCACCAGCCTGCGGCTGGTCCCCCTCCCCGTACCGGGGAGGAACGAGAAAGCCATACATCATGCTGACCGCCCGCGAAGTCCTGCCCCACGGCCACTGGTCCGGCCCCGCCGCCGACCACATCACGCTCGACCATGATGCGCGCCATCGCCGCCGCTGGGTCTATACCGCCGACCATGGCACGCTGTTCCTGCTCGACCTCGCCCGCGCGACGGTGCTTGGCCATGGCGATGCGCTGCAACTGTCGGACGGCCGTCTGGTCGAAGTGCTCGCCGCGCCCGAAGCACTGGTCGAAGTCACCGCCGCCGACCCCTCCGCGATGATCCGCCTCGCCTGGCATATCGGCAACCGGCATCTGCCCGCCGAATTGCACCCCCACGCCATCCGCCTGCGCGACGATCATGTCATCAACGCCATGCTGGAAGGGCTGGGCGCGACCGTGACCAAGATCAGCGCCCCCTTCACCCCCGAAGGCGGCGCCTATTCGGGCGGTGGCCATCATCATCACGGCCATGATCACGATCATGACCACCACCACGGTCATTCCCACGATCACCACGACCATGCTGGCTGACGCCGCCCTCCACCGCCTGCTCGCCTGGACCTCGCCTTCCTATCCAGTGGGCAGCTTCACCTATAGCCACGGCCTGGAAACAGCGGTCGAGGATGGCCGCATCACGACCGCCGCCCATGTCACCGCCTATGTCGAGGCCGTGCTGGCGCGCGGCGGCGGCTGGATCGACGCCGTGCTGTTCGTCCACGCCCATCGCGCTGCGCACGATGACGCCGCCTTCGACGCCCTCTCCGAACTCGCCGCCGCCTTTCGCGGCAGCAGCGAAACCGCGCTCGAAAGCCGCCAGCAGGGCGGCTCCTTCCTCTCGGTCACGCGCAAGGCCTGGCCTCACCCCGCGCTCGACGCCTTCGCCGCGCGCAATGGCGATCATCCCATGGCCCATGCCACGGTCATGGCGCTCGCCTGCGCCGTCCACGCCATCCCGCTCGAACCCGCGCTGCACGGCTGGCTCCACGCCACCGCCGCCAATCTCGTGTCCGCTGGCGTCAGACTCGTGCCGCTCGGCCAGACCGATGGCCAGCTTGCGCTCGCCGCGCTATCCCACGCCATTCCCGCCATTGCAGAAAAGGCGCTCATCACCCCGCTCGAAGACCTCGGCACCGCCGCGCCCGACCTCGAACTCGCCTCCCTGTCCCATGAAACCCTCTACACAAGGTTGTTCCGCTCATGACTCCGGCTTCTCTTGGTCACAACGGTCCCCTGCGCGTCGGTATTGGCGGCCCGGTCGGCTCCGGCAAGACCGCGTTGACCGACCGGCTGTGCAAGGCGATGCGCGACCATTACAATATCGCCGCCATCACCAACGACATCTACACCCGCGAGGATGCGGAGTTTCTGACCCGCTCCGGCGCGCTGGTGCCGGAACGCATCATGGGCGTGGAAACCGGCGGCTGCCCGCACACCGCCATTCGCGAGGATGCCAGCATCAATCTCGCCGCCGTCGATACGATGCACCGCAAATTCCCCGGCCTCGAACTCATCTTCATCGAAAGCGGCGGCGACAATCTCGCCGCCACCTTCTCGCCGGAACTGGCCGACATCACCATCTATGTCATCGACGTGTCCGCGGGCGACAAGATCCCGCGCAAGGGCGGCCCCGGCATCACCCGCTCGGACCTGCTGCTCATCAACAAGATCGACCTTGCCCCGCTGGTCGGCGCGGACCTGGACGTCATGGACCGCGACGCGAAGAAAATGCGCGGGCAGCGCCCCTTCCTCTTCACCAACCTCAAAGACAATATCGGCCTACCCGCCGTCATCGATTTCATCGTCGCCACCGGCGGCCTGCGTCCTTATCCCGCAGACACCGCCGCCCTCTGATGGACCGCGCCGCCTATGTCCTGCGCGAAAAGCGGCTCTACAATAAGTGGGTCGCCAGCCAGACATTGGAGGATTATGCCCTGCGCTACACCGCCGACAGCGCCCGGCGCTGGTCGGCGGGGCAGGTCGCCAACACCGCCATCGGCGCGACCGCCTTCCTCGCCTGCGAAGCGATCGGCGCGTCCATCACCCTGACCTACGGCTTCGCCAACAGCGTTGCCGCCATCGCCGCCGCCGTCGCGCTGATGTTCGTCATCGGCCTGCCAATCGCCTATCATGCCGCCAAGCACGGCCTGGACATCGACCTGCTGACCCGCGGCGCAGGCTTCGGCTATCTCGGCTCGACCCTGACTTCGCTCATCTATGCCAGCTTCACCTTCCTGCTCTTCTCGGTCGAAGCGACAATCATGGCGGTCGCGCTCACCGCGATGACCGGCATGCCGATGAGCGTCGCCTATCTGGTCAGCGCCCTCGTCGTCATCCCGATCGCGCTCTACGGCATGAGCGCCATCACCCGCTTCCAGATCGCGACCCAGGGCATCTGGATCGTGCTGCAAGTCGCGCCGATCCTCTATATCCTCTGGTCCGGCCCCTCCGCGCTGGCGGAATGGTCGCGCTTCACGGGTCAGCTTGGCGCGCCCGATGGCAGCGTCAGCCTGCTCTATTTCGGCTTCGCCCTCTCCACCCTCCTGTCCCTGCTGCCCCAGATCGGCGAGCAGGCGGATTATCTCCGCTTCCTGCCCAGCGCCAAGAAGATCGGCAAAGGCAAATGGTGGGCCGCCATGCTCGCGGGCGGCCCCGGCTGGACGCTGATCGGCGGCATGAAGCTGCTGCTTGGCTCCTGGCTGGCCCATTATCTGATCGGCGGCGCGGCCTCGGCCAGCGACGCCGCCAGCCCGACCGTCATGTTTCAGACCATCTACACCGCCATGTCGGGCCATGCCGGCCTGTCGCTGGTGCTGACCGGCCTGTTCGTCATCATCTGCCAGCTCAAGATCAACGTCACCAACGCCTATGCCGGGTCGATCGCCTGGTCCAATTTCTTCGCTCGCCTGACTCACAGCCACCCCGGCCGCGTCGTCTGGCTGATCTTCAACGTCCTGCTCGCGCTGCTGCTGATGGAAGTCGGCATCTTCGACGCGATTGAGGCGATCCTGATCCTCTACGCCACGGTCGCGGCGGGCTGGATCGGCGCGCTGGCCGCCGATCTCATGATCTCCAAGCCGCTCGGCCTCTCGCCCGCAGGCATCGAGTTCAAGCGTGCCCATCTCTATGACATCAACCCTGTCGGCATCGGCGCGATGCTGCTGTCCATCCTTGTATCAGGCAGCGCGCATTTGGGCCTGCTGGGGCAATTGGCGCAGGCGTTCGCGCCGGTCATCGGCATGGCCGTCGCCTTCACCGCCGCGCCGGTGATCGCGCTCTTGACCCATGGTCGCTATTATATCGCGCGCCGCTCACACTGGGCCGACGGCGCGGAAACCAAGAGCTGCATCATCTGCGAAAACGCCTTTCAGCCTGTCGATATGGCGCATTGCCCCATGTATGCCGCGCCGATCTGCTCGCTCTGCTGCACGCTGGAAGCGCGCTGCCATGATCGCTGCAAATCCGACAGCCGCGCCACGCAGCAGGCCGCGCGCTGGCTCGAACGGCTGCTCCCCCAACGCATAGCCCGCTATGTCCATACGCCGGTCGGCCATTTCATCGCCGTGATGGCCGCCATCACCATCGCCAATGCCGCCTTGCTGGGCGGCATCAACTGGCAGATCGGCCGCCGGATGCCGGACATTGCGGCGGAGATGTCCAGCCTGATGCTCGGCCTCTTCCTCCTCTTCTCGCTCATCGGCGGGGTCATCGCCTGGATGATCGTCCTCGCCCATCAAAGCCGCCGCACCGCGATGCAGGAAAGCGAGCATCATGTGCAAAAGCTGATGGAGGAGGTGATCGCCCATGACGTCACCGGCGCGGAACTGCAAAAGGCGAAGGAAGCCGCCGAATCCGCCAATGCCGCCAAGAGCCGCTATCTCGTCAGCGTCAGCCACGAAATCCGCTCGCCGCTCAACAGCATCTACGGCTATGCGCAATTGATGGAGCGCGGCCACGACATCGCGCCCGTCGAAGCCGCCAAAATCATCCGCCGCAGCGCCGAACATCTGACCAATCTGGTCGAAGGGCTGCTCGACATCAGCCAAGTCGAAAGCGGCGTCCTGCGCATCAGCAGCGAAACCGTCCGCCTCGCCCCCTTCGTCGACCAGATCGCCAATATGTTCCGCCCGCAGGCCCAGTCCAAGGGCATCGAATTTCTGTTCGAGCGGCCCGAAAAACTGCCCGATTTCGTCCGCACCGACCAGAAGCGCCTGCGCCAGATCCTCATCAACCTGCTCTCCAACGCGATCAAGTTCACCCGCACCGGCTCGGTCACCTTCCGCGTCGCCTATCGCAGCCAGATGGCGACCTTCGACATCATCGACACCGGCCTTGGCATCGCGCCCGACGACTTGAAGCGCGTGTTCGATCCGTTCGAACGCGGCAGCAACCCCGACGCGCAGCGGCAAAAGGGCATCGGGCTTGGCCTCTCCATCACCCAGGCGCTAGTCCAGATATTGGGCGGCGACCTGTCCGTCGTCAGCGAGGCCGGGAAAGGCACCCAATTCACCGTCCGCCTGATGCTCGGCCATGTCGCCAACCCGATCGAGGACGCCCCGCCCGTTGACCGGATCTCAGGCTATGTCGGCGAACGGCGCAAGGTGCTGCTGATCGATGATGACCCATCGCAGGTCGCGGTGCTGCGCGGCCTGCTCGAACCGCTCGACTTCACCGTGATGGAAGCGCTCAGCGGTCGCGCAGGCCTCGACGTCGCCGCGCGCGATGCGCCCGACATCGTGCTGCTCGACATCTCCATGCCCGGCGAATCCGGCTGGGACATCAGCCGGGCGCTACGCGAAACGCTGGGTGGCAAGGTGCGGATCATCATGGTGTCGGCCAACGCGCATGAATATCATCGCGGCGGCGACGGCCGCGCCGCGCACGACATGTTCCTCATGAAACCCGTCGATCTCGACGCGCTGCTGGACGCCATCGCCGATCAGCTACATATCCGCTGGACCGGCGACGCGCCGCCACCCGAAACCCCCACCCCCGACGACCATCTCCTGCCCGATCTGCCGGAGGATGCCCTGCCGATCCTGGCCGATATCGAGCAGAAAGCGATCATCGGCCATGTGCGCGGCATCGAATCGAGCATTCGCGCGCTGGAACAAGCCGTGCCCCAGGCCCAGCCGCTCGCCGCCCGGATGCTCGCCCATCTCGACCGTTTCGACCTCAAGGGGCTGATAAAAATCATAAGGGCCGTAAAATGACCACCCCGACGCCGCGCTCCGATACCGTCCTCGTCGTGGACGACACGCCCGAATCCCTGCGCTTCCTCACCGACACGCTGGAGGCCGCGAACATCTCGGTCCTCATCGCCACGAGCGGCGAAGCGGCGCTCGAACTGCTCGACCATGTCGTGCCCGACCTTATCCTGATGGACGCAGTGATGCCCGGCCTCGACGGGTTCGAAACCACCCGCGCGATCAAGCAATTACCGCAGGGCGCGCCGGTGCCGATCATCTTCATGACCGGCCTCACCGAAAGCGAGCATGTCGTCCATGCGCTCGAAGCGGGCGGCGTCGATTATGTCCGCAAGCCGATCGTGGTCGAAGAACTACTCGCCCGCGTCCGCGTCCATATGGCCAATGCGCGCCAGACCCAGGGCGGCCATTATGCGCTCGACGCCACCGGCCGCAATCTCATCGCCGTCGGCGCGGATGGCGCGCTCTCCTGGCGCACGCCGGGGGCCGACAAACTCATGGAAGCGCTCGAACCCGCCTGGTCGCGCACCGACACCGCGCTCCCCGCCATGCTCCGCGCGCCCGTCGCCCGCCTGCTGCCCGACGATCTGCAATCGGGCACCACGGTCAAGACTGAAAGTCCCGGCGGCGACACCGTCGAACTCATCATCGTCGGCCGCCCCCGCCGCGACGAAGTGCTGATCCGCCTCAACCATCTCGACCCGCTCGCCGACATCGCCCGACTGCAAAGCCATTTCGGCCTCACCCAGCGCGAAGCCGAAGTGCTACTGTGGATCAGCTATGGCAAACCCAACCGCGTCATCAGCGAGATATTGGTCATCAGCCCGCGCACCGTGAACAAGCATCTGGAACAGATTTTCGAGAAATTGGGCGTCGAAACCCGCTCCGCCGCCGCCGCCTTCGCCGTCCGCGTCATCGCCCACTGACGCGACTGCTATCAACTAGCCCCGTTCGTTTCGAGCGAAGTCGAGAAACGCGCGCGCAAACATTTCTCGACTTCGCTCGAAACGAACGGATCACGCGGCCCCCTCGCCTCAATCCGTCCCAGTCAAGATCGCCGCATAGCCCACCGGATCGACATTGCTCCCCGACAACACCACCACGCTGACCCCGTCCGTCGGCGGTGCCAGCCCGTTCATCATCGCCGCCAGCGCCACCGCCCCGCCAGGCTCGACCACCAGCTTGAGCGTGGAAAAAGCAAAGCGCATCACCGCGCGGACCTGCCGGTCAGTCACCACCAGCCCGCCTGTAACCAGCGCTTTGTTGATAGGAAATGTCATCGCGCCCGGCATCGGCGCCTGCAACGCATCGCAGATCGACCGCGCATCCGCCGCCACCGCCTCACGCACCCCGCTGCGCAGCGAGCGAGCGGTATCGTCAAACCCCGCCGGTTCGACCGTATAGATCGCCACCTCCGGCGCCTGCGCCTTCACCGCCGTCGCAATCCCCGCCGTCAGCCCGCCGCCGCCGCAACAGACCAGCACCTGCCCCAGCGTCGCGCCAGCATCCTTGACCTGCTCGACAATCTCCAGCCCGACCGTCCCCTGCCCGGCGATGATGAACGGATCGTCGAACGAGGGCACCAGCGTCGCGCCCCGTTGCTCCGCCAGCGCCGTGGCGATCGCCTCGCGGCTCTCGCGCAGCCGGTCATAGGTCACGACCTCCGCCCCCAGCGCGCGCGTATTGGCCAGCTTGATCGCGGGCGCGTCGGCGGGCATCACGATGGTCGCCGCAATGCCGAGCAACTGCGCGGCGTCCGCGACGCCCTGCGCATGGTTGCCCGAAGACCAGGCGACCACGCCCGCCGCGCGCTCCGCCGCATTCAGCCGCGCCAGCCGGTTATAGGCGCCGCGAAATTTGAACGATCCGGTCCGCTGCGCGCCCTCGAACTTGAGCAATACCCGCCCGTCACACAAAGCGTTCAGCCGATCATTCTCGATCAGCGGGGTGCGGACGGCCGCCGCCGCGATGATCCAGGCGGCGTCGGAAATGTCGGCGGGGGTGATGGCAAGCGGGTCGGTCATGCCGCATCCTAGCGTCATGATCGCCCCGCACGCAATCAGTGCATCGCGCTCCAGCGATCGGCCATCAGGCGAATATCGATCGCCAGCGACAGCGGATTGAACGGCTTGCTCAACACCCCGGCGGGGTCGAGCGCGCGCATCTCCTCCTCCGCCTCATGGCCCGAACTGTCGGTCAGGAAAATGACCGGCATGTCCGCAAAGGCGGGATCGCGGCGCAACCGCCGCAATAATTCCGGCCCGCTCATGTCCGGCAATCGATAATCCAGCATGAGAATGTCCGGTCGCGCATGCTGCGCCAGGCACAGGTCGATCGCCGCCGCGCCGCTCGGCACGCTGCGGATGGTCATGCCGGTATCCAGCAGCGTCGCCATCTCGACCACCAGCCGCATGTCGCTGTCATTATCGACATGCAATATTCGATAGCTTTGGCTCATCGCCACGGACTTTCCAGATAGGGGATGCAGCCGCGTCATGCCGCGATCATCCTGCCGCGCCGCCGCCGGAACCGACGGTCGAGGACGATCCCGCGCAGCATGAACAACTGCATCGGTATCGCCCACAAGCTATGCAGCCCCTGATAGACCTTCGGCGTCAGTTCGGGCTGCACCAGCGTCGTCACATGGATCGCCACCGCCAGAAACTGGCAGGCGGTCGACCAGAGCGGCCAATATTCGTCGCTCCGCAAACTCAGCCATAAAAAGGCGACCAGACACGCCGCATCCACCTGTAACAGCGAATAGGACGTGATCTGCCAGTCGCGCTCGACATAGGTAACGAGCGCGATGGCCACCGTCTTGAACAGGACGATGGCCGCACCCGCCCGCCCGGTCTTGCCCCCCTTCGCCGCTGCATAAATGCAGCAGCAAAGAGTCATGATCCAATAGGTCAGAAGCAGCATGGCCGTGGGGTCACTTCATGATCGCAGGCACCGCATCATTGCGGATCGGGTTAGGCAACCTCACGCAACTGCGCTTCCTCGACGAAGGGCAGCGGACAGATCGGGCCAATCGAGCAACCAATCTCCACCTTGCGCAGATTGGACTCCATCTTCATCTCGATGAGCTTCTGATGTGCGCTGACGAAGGCGCCGCGGCCCGCCACGATGGTCGAAAAGCCATTGGCGATATCTTCCAGCACCGGCTGCGTCGTCGCGTCGTTCAACTGCGCGTCGCTGAACGCTTCCAACACGTCGGTCGTCAGCATCGACAGCTTCTTGAGCGCCCCGTCGATCGCATTATGCGTACGGCCGATATCGGTCACGACACGGCGGGCGAGCATCGGATTATAATCAGGCATGGCATATCCCCTCGCGGAACCGCATGGCTCCACGTTGCTAGGTTGAAAAGATGGAAAGGTCAGGCGGCGTCGTCAGGGTCAGGACAGGACGACGAACGCACCCTTGCTGATGATGATGATCGCCGTCGCGGTGATCATCAGGAAAAAGGCAATCCGGGCTATCGCATATAGCCTCTGCTGAACGGTCAGGTCATTCGTCTTGCCTCCGATGGGCGGCAGGCCGATCCGTTCGGCTAACGTCACTGGCTCGGCAGCCGGTAGGTCCACAATGGCGGAATTCTGCGGGTCATCAAGGCGGGACGGCTTTAATTCAAATTGTTTGAACGGCTGGGCGCTCTCCGCATCCATCAGGATACGGGCCGCATCGCGCCGGTTTTCCGCGCCCAGCGTCACGCGGGCGCGGTGAATATATTGATCGACCGTCTGGTGCGACAGGCCGACTTCGGGCGCGATTTCCTTGGAGCTGCGACCGCTCGCGGCGAGGCGCAGGCATTGTTTCTGCACGTCGGACAGCTTGGCGATCCGATCTTCCAACATGCGTCTCCCCTGCATCTGCTGCGACGGTACGGGCCCGGCCTGGATCATAAAGGAATACCATGAAGCATGAGCAATATCGCAACTTATTAACGCGCAGCCCTTTCCTATCTCTGAATCGCGCCAGGAAAAATCGGAAAATTCGGACATATTTCGCATGGCCCGTCCCCCGACTGGGCATCGTTGCGAAATGCGGATCGCATACGAGTCATCGTCATTCCCGCGAAGGCGGGAAACGAAGTTCGGCGTCAGCCAACCCATCTCCCAACCTTCGGTCTTTCGATAGGGCCTGAGATGGATCCCCGCCTTCGCGGGGATGACGAAAAACCTATAGATCCTGAACGGCGCAACGATCCCCCGACTGGTTCCGCCGCCGCTCTTGCCGCATAGTCGTCGCCGCCCATCAGGAGTCGATCCCATGACCAGCCTCACTTTCTACACCAACCCCATGTCGCGCGGGCAGATCGCCCGCTGGATGCTGGAGGAAACCGGCGTCGCTTATGACACGGTCATTCTCGACTATGGCACGACCATGAAGGCACCCGACTATCTCGCCATCAACCCGATGGGCAAGGTGCCCGCAATTCGCCATGGCGATACCATCGTCACCGAATGCGCCGCTATCTGCGCCTATCTCGCCGACGCTTTCCCGGCCGCCAATCTCGCTCCGCCCACCGATGCCCGCGGCACTTATTATCGCTGGCTCTTCTTCGCCGCCGGGCCGCTCGAATCCGCCATCACCAACAAGGCGATGGGCTTCGTCGTCCCCGAAGGCCGCGAGCGCGCGGCTGGCTATGGCACGCTCGACGACGTGCTGCAGGCTTTGGGACAGGCGGTTTCCGTGCCCCAATGGATCTGCGGCGACCAATTCACCGCCGCCGACGTCTATGTCGGCTCCCAGGTCGATTGGGGCCTCGCCTTCGGCACCATGCCCGCAACACCCGCGCTGACCGCCTATGCCGACCGCCTGCGCACCCGCCCCGCCTATCAACGGCAAAAGGCGATCGATAACGCCCTCATCGCCGAAATGCAGAAGCCAGCCTGATCGATCCCGTTCGTGTCGACCGAAGTCGAGACACGCTGCCACGCGCAGGCTGAAAACGAAAAAGGCCCGGCGGATCGCTCCGCCGGGCCTTTTTCTATTCTCTCACCGCAGTCGATCAGTCGCGGCTGCCGCCCATGAAGCGCAGCAGGAACAGGAACATGTTGATGAAGTCGAGATAGAGGTTCAGCGCCCCCATGATGACCGTCTTGCCCATCATGTCCGTGCCCTGGACATAGGCGTACATGCTCTTGATCTTCTGCGTGTCATAGGCCGTCAGACCCGCGAACAGCAGCACGCCGACGCCACTGATGACCAAATCCATCACGCTCGACTGGAGGAACAGGTTGATCAGCATCGCCACGAACAGCCCGACCACACCCATGATCAGGAAGGTGCCGAAAGCCGACAGATCCTTCTTGGTGGTGTAGCCAAACAGGCTGAGGCCCGCGAACGCAGCGGCGGTCGCGAAGAAGGTCTGCGCGATCGACGTTCCGGTATAGACCAAGAAGATCGACGAGAGCGACAGGCCCATCACCGCGGCATAGGCCCAGAAAAGCCCCTGCGCAGCCGCCGTCGACAGCTTGTTGATGCCAAAGCTCAGCACCATCACGAAGACCAACGGCGCGAACATGATGACATATTTCAGGATGCCGGGACCGCCCAGCACCTGCGCGGCCATGCCGCTCGACGCAAACAGCATCGCGACGACGCCGGTCAGCAAGACGCCGCTCGCCATATAATTATACACCGACAGCATATAGCTGCGCAGTCCGGCGTCGAACGCCGCGCTACGGTCAGCGGTCGCGCCGCCAAAGCCCGCCATATTCGAACGGGTGTCGGAACGGGGGTCGGACCAGTTGGCCATGAAATTCGTCTCCTTTGTCGGTCATCCAATGCCGACACCTCTATTATCGCCCTTTTGCCCGGCATATTCAAGTCCGGGGTACAGCAGCATTCTAACGTTACAATTGGCGCGGGCGTTCGCTAATCGCTATCACCGTCTTATGCATCGCCTGTTCGTCGCCGTCCGCCCTCCTGCCAGCCATCGCGCGGCGCTGCTCGCCATCATGGCGGGCGTGGCCGGTGCCCGGTGGCAGAGCGATGCCCAACTCCATCTCACCCTGCGCTTCGTCGGCGAAGTGGATCGCCATCGCGCCAATGATCTAGTCGATGCGCTCCGCCTCATTCGCTTTACGCCCTTGGACGTCGCTGTCGCGGGAGTCGGCATCTTCGATCGCAAGGGCGTGGTCGATACCCTCTGGGCCGGAGTCGAACCGCGCGATCCCCTCGCCAGCCTGCACCGCAAGATCGATCGCGCCTGCGTCGCCGTCGGCTTGCCGCCCGAAGGCCGCGCCTATCGGCCGCATATCACGCTGGCGCGCTTTGGTCGGGGCGGCGGCCTGCTCGACCCGTTCCTCGTCCGCCACGCTGCCTTGACCAGCCCGCCCTTTGTGGTCGACAGCTTTGCTCTGTTCGAAAGCCATCTCGGCCATGACGGGGCCAGCTATCACGCGATCGCCCATTTCGGCGCCCATGTCGGCGAAGGCAATTTCCAAGATTGAAGCGCGGCAGGCCAAGCCCGCCGCGCGCCATCATCACTTCACGACATCATTTCGCTGCGATAACCCCGCAGGCGATGCGCCCGCCCGCATTACCGGCCGGATCGCTCTTATTATCGTCCGTCTGCGCATGAATCACGACCGCCGCGCCATCGGCATCCATCAATGGCATCGACCCGCCGCTGATCATCCCGCCCGCGACATGATATTCAATCTCGCCCGTGCCGTCCGGTCCGGCCAGCATATTGGGCATGTCGCCCATATGCATGCCCGCAGGATTATCCTTGCCATGCTGGCGATTGGTCGGGTTCCAATGACCGCCCGCGCTGGTAAAGTCGGGGCCGGTGCAGGTGCCCGTCGTGTGGATATGGACGGCATGCGTGCCGGGGGTCAAGCCCATCGCCTTGACGACGACATGCAGGCCATCGGCCGCCTGCGTGATCATCGCCTCACCCCGCGCGCTACCATCGCCCGCCATCAGCTTGGCCCCTGCCGTCGGCGCGGCCGTCGAAGCATTGTCCAACATGGTGGTGGCGCAACCCGTCGCGGCCATGGCAAGGGGAAGGGCGAAAAGCAGGGGCTTGAAATACATGATATACTCCTGGTGAGGCGATACTGACTGGGCGAACGCTACAACAGGCCATTTTGTTGCACTATGATCGCCGTGTCGTGACGCATACGGAATAAAGATGCCAGGCGCAGACCGCCAGCGCGATTTGCCGTCGGCATGACCAAAGGCCTATCCCCCGTCTCGGCCCAGCGCTTCCCCGCTCAGGGTTGGCAACACCATGGGAGCGAACCGCCCTGCTCCCGGCTTATCTGTCGCCCCCGATCGAAACCGATAGATCCGTTCCCCGGCGAATGCCGGGGTCCAGTTCAGAGCATGGAACTGCTGGCTACCGCCCTCGCAAAAGAACAACGTCCACAGTTTATCCTCTCAAAGCCCCGACCTTAGGTAAGGCGATCTCGCACATGCCGCGCCCCACCCGCCCGGCACAATGCCAACAATTCCACACACAAAGAAAAAGGGGCTGGTCTTGCGACCAGCCCCTCATCCATTCTCCATCCCGAAGGACGGAAAATCTTACATGCCCGAACCGGGACCGTAGGTGATTTCCACGCGACGGTTCTGCAGTTCGCGAACGCCGTCGGCGGTTTCGACGCGGGGGTTCGTTTCACCGAACGCCTGGGTCGTCATCACGCCGTCAGGGATACCCTTCGACGCCATATAGGCCTTAACGGCGTCAGCGCGACGCTGCGACAGACCGACGTTGTACGAAGCCGAACCCGACTTGTCCGCATAACCCGCCAGCATGACCTGGGCGCTGCCGCAGTTGCTGTAGGCCGAAACCGCGTTGTCCAGGATGGTGGCGGCGTCAGGCGTGACGTCCGACTTGTCCCATTCGAAGAACACGATGTACGGTCCGGGGCTGCATTCCGCGACCGGAGG
>Ga0209231_1000284_pt1 | contig 32547 bp, 29 predicted proteins | sample Deesub45470m_DNA_FD_188086 | JGI IMG/M metagenome (GOLD analysis project Ga0209231, IMG submission 188086) | Deep subsurface microbial communities from North Pacific Ocean - 450_OLKR46/470m Metagenome (SPAdes) (version 2) | ecosystem: Environmental > Terrestrial > Deep subsurface > Unclassified ... | reverse complement strand
GTATCGTGCGGACCGACAGGCGTACCGGCGGCTTCAAGTTCCACACGGATACGGGCGGCGTGAGCTGCGCATTCACTGTCAAACGGCAATACCTGCATCGGTCTCAGCAAAGCGGCCAGTGCCGCCAGGCGGGGCTCGGCTGCCTCCGGCGGTAAGCGCAAAAGACCGTAACGCAGTTCGTATTCCACAATGGCAGGCACACCGACATCCGCTGGGGAAAGGGCTTGCAGGCGCGTCACCACCTGCGGATCACCGCGAAAGTAATAGCTGATGGTGTTGCTATCGAGAATCAGCATGGCAGACAATCAAAAGCCAATGCGCGGCACATCGTCTGCTTGCGAAGCAGGGTTTTCTTCACGCAAAGGAAAGTCGGCAAAACGTCCTGCCAGTGCTAAACAGTCTTGCGGCCACTCATGAGCGGCATATTTTCGGATCATTTCTGCCACCCAACGGCTTTTCGATATGCCATTGGCCTGCGCGGCCTGATCCACCAGCGCCTGCGTGGCATCGTCCAGATAGAGCGTGATTTGTGACATGGCGAAACTCCTTATGAGTCGAGCAAGTATATTTCCAATTATACTTGCCGAGGCCGGTTCGTCAAACCAGAGCCGTCACATCGAATCAAAATCGCGCGTGGCTTATCCGGCCCGCAGCCAGCCTGCCATTTGCGCGAGCCGTTGCCGCGCCTCGGGCAGGCTGCGCCCCTCTGCTTCAGCCTGTTCCAGCAGGGCCTTGCCCTGATCAAGCAGAATCGCGATGCGCTCCGGCGGAAATAAAGCCAGAACCGCCTGTAGCGACGCTTCCGGTTCGTTCAACAGCGTGGGGATGATCTCATCGTCATGGATCACCCCATCCGGGTTGAGGAGGTCAGACACGATCAGGTGATCGCACAACTGAAGATGAATCGCGCTGTGCGCCTCGTCTGTGCTTAACTTTTCCAGCGCATCGGGATCGTTTTTTGATGCGCTGCGCAATGTAGAACTGATTACATTGATCAACTTCCTGATGGCATCCTGTATTGCAGCGGGTTCGCCGGGAAGACCGGCGCACACGGCGTACTGATGTTCGAGTTGCGCTTTCATCAGCAGGATCACATCGCTCTCGACATTTTTGTCCAGTTCGGCGACGCGCTGAACCAGATCGCGGAACTGCTCCATGAATTGTTGCATGGCCAGCTGGTCAGCCTGCCGTGCCTCCTGAACAGCCTGCTCGGTGATCGCAGCGCAATCCGCAAACAGCGGATTATTCAGCCTGCGTTGCAGTTGACGCTCTCTTGGGCCGGGTTGCATTGAAAAATTAACCGTCATTTTCTTTCCCGTTTCATGGGCATGTCCATCCAATCAAACTGCTGCGACAAAATTGAAACGGGGAATCAGATTTTCATCCGACTCCCCGTTTCGCTGAACGCCGAAACCCGTCAGGCGCGACAGTATTACTTCTTCTTGTTTTCGATCATGTCGTGCATGACAGGCGCCAGTATGACTTCCATCGCATGGCTCATCTTGCCGCCGGGCACAACCATGGTGTTGGCGCGTGACATGAAAGAACCGGGGATCATGGCCAGCATGTACTGGAAGTCCACGCCCTTGGGCTCGCGGAAACGCACCACCACGAAGCTTTCATCCGGTGTCGGAATATCGCGCGCGATGAACGGATTGGAGGTATCGACCGTTGCGATGCGCTGGAAATTGATGTCGGTGTGAGTGAACTGCGGGGTGATGAACTTGATGTAGTCCGGCATGCGACGCATGATGGTATCCACGGTCGCTTCTGCGGAATAGCCGCGTTCCGCCTTGTCGCGATGGATCTTCTGGATCCATTCCAGATTGACCACCGGCACTACGCCTATCGCCAGATCGACATACGGTCTTGCATTGATGCCCTGTGCATCATCTTTTGCCAGGCCGTGCAGGCCTTCATAGAACAACAGATCGGAATTGGCTTCGATGTCTTCCCAGGGTGTGAACACGCCCGGTGTCAGATCGGTCAGGCCGAAATGCTTGTTATGCTCGACGGCCTCAGGCTCGCTGTGCACATAGTAGCGACGCTTGCATGTGCCGGTTTCGCCATAGGTCTTGAACATGTCCTGAATTTTGTCAAAGTGGTTGGCTTCCGGACCAAAGTGACTGAATGTGTTGTTGCCCGCCTTGGCGGCTTCGGCTGCAGCAGCGCGAAATGCCATGCGATCCAGGCTATGCAAGCTGTCACCCTCGATGACCGCCGCCGTGATCTTCTCGCGACGGAAGATATTTTCGAAAGCACGTTTAACGGTGGTGGTACCTGCGCCGGAAGAACCGGTAACCGCAATAACGGGATGCTTGCTCGACATAATGACCTCTCCTAAACGTAACGATTAAATTTTATGGACGGTGATTTTATATCAAACGAACCATCACCACTACTAAGATTGTCCAGTTTATGCATTAAAAATGCATTTATCCATCCCGAAAACCGGTCACGCCACACAGCCAACAAGGCTCACTCGCCCACCGCGCAAAGCGGGATTCGCCGCTGAACGACGATGCCGCTATAATGCCGCATCCAAAAATTCTCCGTAAAACCATGCAATCCAACTATCACCCCGCCTCCATCGAACAGCAGGCCCATCAACACTGGGATGATACCGGCACATTCCGCGCGCTCGAGACCAGCGAGAAACCCAAATATTATTGCCTGTCGATGTTTCCCTACCCTTCCGGCAAGCTGCACATGGGCCATGTGCGCAATTACACCATAGGTGATGTGCTGTCGCGCTACCACCGCATGAAGGGCTATAACGTGATGCAGCCCATGGGCTGGGACGCCTTCGGCCTGCCTGCCGAAAACGCCGCGCAAGCGCATAACGTGCCGCCCGCCGCCTGGACTTACGACAACATCGATTACATGCGCACGCAGCTGAAAAGCCTGGGGCTGGGGATAGACTGGTCACGCGAAGTGACCACCTGCACGCCGGAATACTACCGCTGGGAACAATGGCTGTTCACCCGCTTGTTCAAGAAAGGCGTGATCTACAAGAAGACCGCCTCGGTAAACTGGGACCCGGTGGATCACACCGTGCTGGCCAACGAACAGGTGATAGACGGGCGCGGCTGGCGCTCCGGCGCGCTGGTAGAAAAGCGTGACATCCCGATGTATTTTTTCCGCATCACCCAGTATGCCGATGAACTGCTGAATGATCTGGACACGCTGGACGGCTGGCCGGAGCAGGTCAGGACCATGCAGGCCAACTGGATAGGCAAGAGCCATGGTTGTGAAATAGGATTCAGAATCGAAGACGGTGCATTGAGCAGCGCCGCATCCGACCCTCAGTCCTCAGCCCTCCATCCTGTTCTTAAGGTCTACACCACCCGCGCCGACACGGTCATGGGCGTGACCTTCGTCGCCGTCGCGGCCGAGCATCCGCTGGCTACGCATGCGGCGAAAGACAATCCCGAACTGGCTGCCTTCATCGAAGACTGCAAACACGGCGGCACGGCTGAAGCCGACATGGCGACCATGGAAAAGAAGGGCATGGCGACGGGCTTTACCGTCACGCATCCGCTGAGCGGCGAGCAACTGCCGGTCTGGGTAGGCAACTACGTGCTGATGGGCTACGGCGAGGGTGCGGTGATGGCCGTACCGGCACACGACGAACGCGACTTCGGCTTCGCTAAGAAATACAACCTGCCGATCAGGCAGGTCATAACCGAGAAGGGAGAAGGGAGACACCCGCAAGGAGTGGGCCGTGCGGTTCCCGCAGCTGAAGCTACGACCGCTACGCTCAGGGTGAAGGGTGACAGCGGCGCGGAGGTTGCCCCCTTCCCTCTTCCCTCTTCCCTCTTCTCCACCGATTCATGGCAAGATTGGTACGCCACCAAAGACGGCGTTTGCGTTAATTCCGGCAAGTACGACGGCCTGAATTACGATCAGGCGGTGGATGCGATCGCCGCCGACCTCGCCGCCAAGGGCCTGGGCGAGAAGAAAACCCAGTTCCGCCTGCGCGACTGGGGCATCTCGCGCCAGCGCTACTGGGGCTGCCCCATCCCCATCATCCACTGCCCGAGTTGCGGCGACGTGCCTGTGCCTGACGAGCAGTTGCCCGTGGTGCTGCCGGAAAACGTGGTGCCGGACGGCGCAGGCTCGCCGCTGGCGAAGATGCCGGAATTCTATGAAACCGCCTGCCCTTCCTGCGGCGCCGCCGCGCGGCGCGAGACCGATACCATGGACACCTTCGCGGAATCGTCATGGTATTACGCCCGCTATACCAGCCCGGACTGCACTACCGGCATGGTGGACACGGCACGCGCGCAATACTGGCTGCCGGTGGATCAGTACATCGGCGGCATAGAACACGCGATCCTGCATCTGCTGTATGCGCGCTTCTTCCACAAGCTGATGCGCGACGAAGGTCTGCTTGGGAATCCGACAACCTCTCTCCCCAAGGGCGAGGGAGCCGCGCTGCGCGCGTTCAACCCCTTGAACGAGCCGTTCAAGAACCTGATCACGCAGGGCATGGTGATCGCGCCGACGTTTTACCGCGAGGAGGCCAACGGCAAGAAGCAGTGGATCAACCCGGCAGACGTGGATGTGTCAACCGATGACAAATCCCGCCCGACGGGCGCCACGCTCAAATCCGACGGCCAGCCGGTGATCATAGGCGGCACGGAGAAGATGTCGAAATCCAAGAACAACGGCGTGGATCCGCAATCCATCATCGACGAATATGGCGCAGACACCGCCCGCCTGTTCATGATGTTTGCCGCACCGCCCGACCAGTCGCTGGAGTGGTCGGATGCCGGGGTTGAAGGCGCGTTCCGCTTCCTCAAGCGCGTATGGAAAGCCACCCACGACCACGTCGAACAGGGCGTGGTAGCCGCCTACGACAGCGGGGAACTAAGCACCGCTGCCCGTGCAATGCGCCTGCACTTGCATCAGACCATACAGAAAGTAGGCGACGACATCGGCCGCCGCAAGACCTTCAACACCGCCATTGCCGCGAACATGGAACTGCTCAACGCCCTGTCCAGATTTGATGACATGAGCGCAACAGGGCGCGCCGTCTCGCAGGAGACGCTGGAAGCCATCGCGCTGATGCTCAATCCCATCGTGCCGCACATCTGTCAAGCCCTGTGGTCGGCCTTGCGCCCCGGCAGCGACCTGCTGGACCATGCCTTCCCTGAAGCCGACCCGGACGCGATGGTGCAGGACGAAATCACGCTGGTGATACAGGTGAACGGCAAGCTGCGCGGCAATCTGACGGTCGCCAAGACCACCGACAAAGCCACGCTGGAACAACTGGCCGTCGCGCATGAGGCGGTACAGAAACAGCTGGCCGGCGCCGTGCCGAAGAAAATCATCGTCGTGCCCGGCCGTTTGATCAACATCGTTGCCTAGGAGAACCGCCATGCACCGGATGCAATTACCGTTCATTGCCGCACTGGCCCTGTTGCTCAGCGCCTGCGGCTTTCACCTGCGCGGCGATGCAAAAATGCCGTTCACCACGCTGTACATCGAAGCCGCCGGCTCGCCGCTTGTCAGCGAGCTGCGCGATAATCTGCAAGCCAGCCATATTCAACTGGTTAACAAGGCCGATCAGGCCGATGTGGTGCTGAACATCGCCTATGATCTCCCCGAGAAACAGATTCTGACGCTGGGGGGCAGCGGCCGCGTGAGTGAATTCCAGTTGCGCTACCGCGTCTCATTGCGCGCCTACGACCTGCAGCAAAGGATTTGGCTGCCTGCCGAAGAATTGCAGATGCATCGCGACTATGCCTATGACGACACCAAGATTCTCGCCAAGGAAGCCGAGGAAGCACTGCTCTACCAGAGCATGCGTTCCGATATGGTGCAGCAGATCATGCGCCGGCTGAGCCGCGCCAAACCCGTGGAACAAAAATAATGCAACTGACCGGCGAAGCGCTGCCGCGCCACCTGTCCACCGGGCTAAAGCCGCTGTACGTGGTGCACGGCGATGCGCTGCTGCTGGTCATCGAGGCGGCAGACAGCATACGCGCGGCGGCTCGTAACGCCGGATATACCGAACGCGACACGCTGATCGCCGAACAGCATTTCAAATGGGAGGAATTGCGCAATTGCGCGCAAAGCCTCTCGCTGTTTGCCTCGCGCAAGGTGGTGGATTTGCGCATCCCGTCCGGCAAGCCCGGCATCGAGGGCGGCAAAGCCCTGCAGGATTATGTCGCCAGCCTGAATGATGACGTGCTTACCCTGATCACCCTGCCCAGGCTCGACTGGGCGGCGCAAAAAAGCCAGTGGTTCAGCGCACTGGCGCAGCACGGCGTGATGATCTGCGCCGACGACCTTCCACGCAATCAGCTGCCGCAGTGGCTGGCCGGTCGCCTGCAGCGCCAGGCGCAATCAACCGACCAAGCCACACTGGAATTTCTTGCGGATCGCTGCGAGGGCAATCTGATCGCCGCTTTTCAGGAGATACAAAAACTCGGGCTGCTGTTTCCGCCCGGCCAGCTGTCTTTTGAACAGGTAAAGGAAGCCGTGATGGATGTGGCGCGCTACGATGTTTTCAAGCTCACCGAAGCCATGCTGAGCGGCGATGCCGCGCGTTATGCGCACATACTCGACGGTCTGCGGGCTGAGGGCACGGCCAGCGTGCTGATACTGTGGGCGATCAGCGAAGAAATCCGCACACTGGGAAAAACACTGCATGCCACCCGGCTGGGCGGCCACATACGCGATGCCCTGCGTGAGGTGCGAGTGCGCAAGGAAAGGCTGGGACTGGTGGAAAACGCGGCTCGCCGCCTGACATTCCCGCACATTGAACGCGCGCTCCAGCATGCGGCCAGGCTGGACAAGACCATCAAGGGACTGAAGTCGGGCGATGTATGGGACGAATTGCTGCAACTCGGCTTGCGCTTCGCAAAATCATGAACGACATTCTATTAGTGCTTACCAATCTGCCGGATGCCCCATCGGCGCAGAAGCTTGCCCGGCACCTCATCGAATCGCACGCGGCGGCCTGCGTGAATCAACTCGCCCCCTGCACCTCGACTTATCGCTGGCAGGACAAAATCGAAACCGCCAGCGAAGTACCGCTGCTGATCAAGACCACGCAGGCGGCCTATCCGCGCCTCGAAACCCTGATCCGCGCCGCTCACCCCTACGAACTTCCCGAAATTATCGCTGTCCCTGTATCCGCCGGTTTGCCCGCCTATCTGGACTGGGTCAGTCACGAAACAAATAAGGAATAAACATGCGCTTTGCCTTACTGCTGTTGCTCTGCTTGCTCGCTCCCGCATCCCATGCCGGAAGTTTTCTGGACAAACTGCCCGCCTTGGGCGGCGGGCAACAAGCCGCATTCCTGCCGCCCGACCAGGCCTTTGCGCTGGAAGTGCAGGTGCAGGATGCACATACGCTGCAAGCCAGCTTCACCATTACGCCCGGCTATTATCTGTACCGCGACAAGGTCAGCTTTACGACAGACGACAGCACGATGAAAATCACCTCTGTCAGCCTGCCCGCAGGAGAACTGAAACACGATCCCAATTTCGGAGACACCTACGTCTTTCATCAACCGTTCCAGGCGGTAATTAACCTGAATCGCAGCCTCGATGCGGCGACCCGCATCACGCTGAAGGCGTTTTATCAGGGTTGCAGCGATCAGGGTTTATGCTATCCCGTTCAGGAAAAGACGCTGACAATTGACCTGCCTGACGCGGCACAGAGCACTCCGGGGAAGCTTGCCCCGCCAGTCATCGATGAGCAGAAGGCGATCAACCCGGCGCCGCAGACCGACAACTCAAAAATCGCTGAATTATTCAGGGATGGCAGCTTCTGGCTGATCATTTCCTTCTTCTTCGGCGCAGGGCTGCTGCTCGCCCTGACACCCTGCGTGTTCCCCATGATCCCCATCCTGTCCGGCATCATCGTCGGTAGGGGTCACAAGATAACCAAAATGCACGCCTTTATACTCTCCCTGTCCTACGTGCTGGGCATGGCCATCACCTACGCCGCCGCCGGTGTGGCCGCGGGGCTTAGCGGCGATCTGATCTCCAGCGCGTTGCAGACCCCCTGGGTGCTGGGAAGTTTCGCGGCCGTCTTCGTGGTGTTGTCCCTGTCCATGTTCGGATTTTATGAGCTGCAATTACCCAGTTCATGGCAGAGCAAACTCAGCGAAACCAGCAACCATTTGCATGGCGGCCATCTGTCCGGCGTATTCGCCATGGGCGCACTCTCTGCCGTCATCATGGGGCCGTGCGTCGCCGCCCCCCTGGCGGGCGCCTTGCTCTATATCGGTCAGACACACGATGCCGTGCTGGGCGGGGTCGCCCTGTTTGCGCTGGCACTCGGCATGGGCGCACCGCTGCTGCTGATCGGCACCTCGGCGGGCGTATTGCTGCCCAAGGCCGGCGCATGGATGGACGGCGTCAAACGATTCTTCGGTGTGCTGCTGCTGGCACTGGCCATCTGGATCATACAGCCCCTGCTGCCGGTATCCGTGCAGATGCTGCTATGGAGTATTTTATTGATCCTGTCCGCCACCTATCTGCATACGCTGGACGCCCTGCCCCACAACGCCGGCGGCTGGCAGAAACTCCTCAAAGGCATCGGTCTGCTGACACTGCTGGTCGGCATCGCCTTTCTGATCGGCGCCCTGTCCGGCGCACGCGACATGCTGAGGCCGCTGGATTCTGTTTGCGCGGTTTGCAGAGCCGACACGCAGGAGCACGTCACCTTCACGCGCATCAAAGACCTGACAGAACTTGAACAGAGGCTGGCGACGGCTGGCGGCAAGACCGTGATGCTGGATTTCTATGCCGACTGGTGTGTTTCCTGCAAGGAAATGGAACGCTTTACCTTTTCCGACCCTGCCGTACGCGCCAAACTAAACGCCGCCATCGTGCTTCAGGCCGATGTCACCGCCAACAACGCTGACGACAAGGCATTGCTCAAACGCTTCGGTCTGTATGGCCCGCCCGGCATCCTTTTCTTCGACGCAAAAGGCCAGGAAATGAGCGATTTCCGCGTGGTAGGCTATCAGAATAGCGAGCAATTTCTGAACACCCTGCAAGGCGTTGGTCTTTAACGTTTTTTATCCATTTACATAAAAAACATGGACAAATAACCTCAAATTACGGCAAACTGCGAATATGAAAGCTATTCTCGTACTGCACGGCCCCAACTTGAATCTGCTCGGAACGCGCGAGCCTGATGTCTATGGCAGCACCACGTTAGATGAAATTAACGCAAAGTTAACGGCATTAGCCAAAAAAGACGGCGCGAACCTCTCATGTTTTCAAAGTAATGCCGAGGCTGCGCTGATAGAGCGCGTGCATCAGGCGCGCACCGATGGCACACAATTCATCATCATCAATCCGGCGGCATTCACGCATACCAGCGTAGCCTTGCGTGACGCACTGGCAGCCGTAGCGATCCCGTTTGTTGAGATACATCTTTCCAACGTGCATGCGCGCGAAGCGTTTCGCCGTGAATCATTTTTTTCCGATCTCGCCACAGGCGTCATCAGCGGTCTGGGCGCGAGCGGATACGAATACGCAGTGCAATATGCGCTGAACTATAAAAACTAAGCAAGGAGAATATTATGGATTTACGCAAACTCAAGACACTGATAGAGCTGGTTGAGGCTTCCGGTATTGCCGAACTGGAAATCAGCGAGGGCGAAGAACGCGTGCGCATCACGCGCACGGTCGCCTCCGGACAGCAGATGTACGCGCCCGCTCCTCAGCAGCAGCAGCAAATCATGGCAGCGCCTGTCGCCGCCGCACCCGTTGCAGCGCCGGTCGCACCGGCCGCCGATGAAGGCCATGTCGTCAAGTCACCCATGGTAGGCACGTTCTACCGCTCACCATCCCCGGGTTCCAGACAGTTTGTGGATGTAGGCCAGAGCGTGAATGCAGGCGACACCCTGTGCATCATCGAAGCCATGAAACTGCTCAACGAAATTGACGCGGATCATACCGGAGTAATCAAGGCTATCCTGGTGGAAAACGGCCAGCCCGTCGAATTTGGACAGCCTCTGTTCGTTATCGGTTAATACCCTCACGGAGTGCGCTGCTGCGACGCATCACCGCACTCCTATACAGTCCGGAGTATTCAAATGTTTGAAAAGATATTGATCGCCAACCGCGGTGAGATAGCATTGCGCATCCAGCGCGCCTGCCGCGAGATGGGTATTAAGACGGTAGTCGTGCATTCCGAAGCGGATGCCGACGCCAAATATGTAAAACTGGCCGACGAGTCTGTCTGCATCGGCCCCGCGCCATCGAGCCAGAGTTATTTGAGCATCCCCGCCATCATCAGCGCGGCCGAGGTAACCGATGCCCAGGCCATACACCCGGGCTATGGCTTTCTGTCCGAGAATGCCGACTTTTCCGAGCGCGTGGAAAAAAGCGGCTTCGTATTCATCGGGCCACGCGCCGAAACCATACGTCTGATGGGCGACAAGGTAAGCGCCAAGATCGCCATGAAGAAGGCGGGTGTGCCCTGCGTCCCCGGCGTGGAAGGCGCGCTGCCGGACAACCCTGCCGAGATCATCAAGATCGCGCGCAGCATAGGCTACCCTGTCATCATCAAGGCATCAGGCGGCGGCGGCGGACGCGGCATGCGCGTCGTGCATACCGAAGCGGCGCTGCTGGGCGCAGTCACGATGACGCGCACCGAAGCACAGGCCGCGTTCAACAATCCCGTGGTGTACATGGAAAAGTATCTGGAAAATCCGCGCCACATCGAATTTCAGATACTCGCCGACCAGCATGGCAACGCCGTATATCTGGGCGAGCGCGACTGTTCCATGCAACGCCGCAATCAGAAAATAATAGAGGAGGCGCCCGCCCCGCTGCTCAATGCGCGTCTGCGCAACAAGATAGGCGAGCGCTGTGCCGAAGCCTGCCGCAAAATAGGTTATCGCGGCGCAGGCACCTTCGAATTCCTGTATGAAAACGGTGAATTTTTCTTCATCGAAATGAATACGCGCGTGCAGGTGGAACATCCCGTTACCGAGATGATTACCGGCATAGACATCGTGCAGCAGCAGATACTCATCGCGGCGGGCGAAAAACTGCCTTTCCGCCAGCGCGACATACAGTTTAAGGGTCACGCCATAGAATGCCGCATCAATGCCGAGCATCCCTACAAATTCACGCCTTCTCCGGGACGCATCACTTCATGGCATGCACCCGGCGGCCCCGGCATACGTGTGGACTCCCACGCCTATAACAACTATTACGTGCCGTCGCATTACGATTCCATGATAGGCAAGATCATCGCTTACGGGGATACCCGCGAACAGGCAATGGCACGCATGCGTACCGCCTTGTCCGAGATGGCCGTGGAAGGCATAGACACCAACATCGCGCTGCATCGCGACTTGCTGCTGGATGCAGCATTCATGGGCGGCGGAACCAGCATACACTATCTGGAAGAACGCCTCGCCGAACGCAACAAGGGCAAATAATGTCCTGGCTGACGCTCATCGTTGACACAGACGCAGCCCACGCCGAAGCCTTGAGCGATGCCCTGCTCGAACTCGGCGCACTCTCGGTAGACTTGCTCGATGCCGATGCCGACACGCCGGATGAACAGGCCATCTTCGGCGAACCCGGCGAGCCGCCGCCCGGTGTCTGGCTGCACAATCGGGTCAGCGCGCTGTTCGATGCCGACCGTGACGTCGCCGGAATCCTGCGCGCCGCCTCGGATTCGATAGGTCTGGCCCAACTTCCCGTCCACCGCATCGAGACGCTTGCCGACAACGACTGGGTACGCCTGACCCAGTCTCAGTTCGAGCCTATCCCGATTTCGCCCAGGCTGTGGATCGTGCCGACCTGGCATACACCGACCGACCCGAATGCGATCAACATCGTGCTCGACCCCGGCCTGGCCTTTGGAACCGGCAGCCATCCCACCACGCGATTGTGCCTGCGCTGGCTGGATGACCATATACAAGGCGGCGAGAGCGTGCTGGATTACGGCTGCGGCTCCGGCATCCTCGCGATTGCCGCGCTCAAACTGGGCGCGGCGTGTGCCGTCGGTGTGGACCTGGATGCGCAGGCGGTAACAGCCAGCCGCGACAATGCCATCGCCAATCGGGTTGAAAACGTGCGCTTCTATCTGCCAGACGCAGCGAATGATGCCGAAAAACGATCCCCGTATGATCTGGTGGTGGCAAACATTCTGACCAATCCGCTGCGCCTGCTCGCGCCGTTACTGGCGGATGCCACGCGGCAAGGCGGGCAAATCGTGCTATCCGGCATCCTGGAATCACAGGCGCAGGATGTGATGAACATCTATCAGCAATGGTTTGACCTGAATCCGCCTGTCTTCGAGGATGGCTGGTCATGTCTGTCCGGCCGCAAACGTTGAGTGCAGCGCCGATGAATGGCACGACGCTCTGCCCGCACTGCGCAACCCGCTTCAAAATCAGCGAAGCCCAACTGGGTACGCATCACGGCATGGTGCGCTGCGGCCACTGCCTGGAGGCCTTCGATGCGCGCCCGGGTTTCGTTCCGGAACAGCCCAGCCCGCAACTCGATCTGCTTACCGAAGAGGTCACCGAAACCGCACTTGAAGAACAGGCCGAACAGGGGTCACCCGGCGTAGATGACGCGCCAGATACCCGCCCGTCCGATGAAGATGCGTTCCCGCACCCTGCCGAAGAGGAGGCCGCTACACCCCAGGAAGACGCCACCGATGACAGCGTCAGCGCTGATGAATCCGCGCCACATGATGACTCACTGGATTTCAGCCATCCGGCTGTATCCGCAGAGGCACAGGACGCTACAGGAGCGCAGACCGACACGCAGACTTCGGAGGAGATGCCTGAACAGGCACTGACTTCCGAAGAGCCGCCTGAACAGACGCTGGCGGAACAGGTGATCGTGGTACAGGATGAGATTGAAGACGCTCCCCCTGCCGAACGACACATCGCGCCCTGGGCCATAGCCGCGTTTGTACTGACCCTGTTACTGATAGCGCAAGCAGGATATTTTTTCCGCGTCAGTCTCGCCGCACACCTGCCCATACTCAAGCCCGCGCTGGTGGGCTACTGTCAGTTGCTCAATTGCAGCGTACCATTGCCGCAGAATACCGAGCTGATGGATATAGAATCCTCTTCTCTCGTCGCAGAGCCGGAACACGAGGACCAGATTACCCTCAACGTCCTGCTGCGCAACCGCGCCGCTTACAGCTCAGCCTTTCCCATGCTGGAACTCACCCTCAACGACAACCAGGACAGACCTCTGGCGCGCCGTTTATTCCTGCCTGAAGAATATTTGCCCGCTAATGAGAACGAACAGGCGGGCTTCGCAAAAAACCACGAAATCAACCTCAAGCTGCGCATGCATATCGCCGGTCTCAGGCCGGAAGGCTATCGCCTGGAATTGTTTTATCCGCGATAACGAATCGCAGCCTTCATACCAGGCAACCGGCCTGCTGCGATTTACGCCTGAACGACGACGCTGTCGTCAAACGCCACATCGCCCTCTGCCACTTCCTGCCCCATCTGCATACCCTTGAAATCGAACAGCTTCCCGTCCAGCAAGTGCGAAGGGGCGACGTTCTGCATCGCGGTAAAGATGGTTTGGCTGCGTCCGGGATATTGGCGTTCCCAGTTGGTGAGCATTTCCTTGATGTTCTGGCGCTGCAAATTTTCCTGCGAACCGCACAGATTGCACGGAATGATGGGGAATTCCATGCCGCGCGCATAACGGGCGATGTCTTTTTCCACGCTATAGGCCAGCGGGCGAATCACGATATGGTCGCCCTTGTCCGTCACCAGCTTGGGCGGCATGGCCTTGAGCTTGCCGGCAAAAAACATGTTCAGGAACAGCGTTTCTATCATGTCATCGCGGTGATGGCCCAGCGCGATCTTGTTCGCCCCCAGTTCGCCCGCCACCTTGTAAATGATGCCCCGGCGCAGCCGTGAACACAGGGAACAGGTGGTTTTTCCCTCGGGAATTTTGTCCTTGACGATGGAATAGGTGTCCTGCGTTTCGATATGATATTCAACGCCGAGCGACTTCAGGTAATTGGGCAATATTTCCGCAGGGAAGCCCGGTTGCTTCTGATCCAGATTCATCGCGACGATACGAAAATCGATCGGTGCGCGTTTGCGCAAGCTGAGCAGAATGTCCAGCAGGGTGTAGGAATCCTTGCCGCCGGAGAGACACACCATCACCGAGTCGCCGTCTTCTATCATATTGAAATCGAAGATGGCCTTGCCGACCTGATGTTCCAGCCTTCCCTTGAGTTTGTTGAAGTTACCGGAATGGTCAAAATGGACAGCTTGTGCGATTGCGCTCATAAAATTTCCAGACTAAATGTTAATGCTGCGGCCGCCATCAACCGCGATGACCTGACCGGTGATATAGGGGGCATCCTGTATCAGGAAGCCAACTGTACGGGCGATGTCATCCGGATCGCCTTCGCGTTTGAGCAGCGTATGGGCAACAATCTTGCGCCGCTCCGTTTCATCTTCCCATTGCTCGTTCTCAGGCCAGAGGATCACGCCAGGCGCAACGGCATTCACGCGCACCTGCGGTGCCATTTCCTGCGCCAGGCCACGCGTCAGTGCGACCAGGCCGGCCTTGGCCACGCTGTACAGCAGATGTCCGGACATCGGGCGTTCAGCGTGTATGTCGACGATATTGACGATGCAGCCATGCCGGCGACGCAGTTCATCCGCCGCCGCCTGCGCCAGAAACAACGGTGCCCGCAGGTTGGTGCCCAGCAGATCGTGCCATTGTTGTTCATCCACGCCGGCCAGCGGGGTCGCATAAAAACTGGAGGCGTTATTAACCAGTGAGTCCAGCCTTCCGAAGCGCGCGATGATGCGCTCTATCAAGGGTGGCAAAGCCGCAAGATCGAGCAGATCGGCCGAAAAAACCGCGACACTGTCCGGGCGCAGCGCATTCAGCTCATCCTGCAACAGCAGCGCCTCTTGCGCGGAGGAGCGGTAATGCAGCGCGATATTTGCGCCTGACGCGTGCAGCCGGCGGCAAATCACTGCGCCGACCCGCTTGGCGCCGCCCGTCACCAAGATAACTTTGCCTTGCATCCCACCCTCCATTAAACTTGCAAACCCTGCGAATTATACCTGACCATGACCCCATCACCCGCCACTTTGCTTCCCGAACCCGGCGCTGAAGCCGCACAACACAGCGCGCGCCTGATCGATGCGATACGACACGACATCGCGGCACAGGGCGGCTGGATTTCCTTCGCGCGCTACATGGAACTGGCCTTGTACGCACCGGGACTGGGCTATTACACGGCTGGCGCGCACAAATTCGGCGAGGCGGGCGATTTCATCACCGCACCCGAACTCTCGCCCCTGTTTGGACGCACGCTGTCCAGGCAGGTGGCCGGCATCATGGCGGGCAGCGCGCCGCATATTCTGGAGCTGGGCGCGGGCAGCGGCAAGCTGGCAGCCGACATGCTGGGTGAACTGGAGCGACTGGATTGCCTGCCGGACAGCTACGGCATACTCGAAGTGAGCGCCGACCTGCGCGCACGCCAGCGCGCCCTGCTGCACCAGCGCCTGCCGCATCTGTCGGATCGCGTACATTGGCTGGAAACTTTGCCGGAAACATTCAGCGGGGCCATAGTGGCCAACGAGGTGCTGGACGCGCTGCCGGTTCATCTGGTGCGCTGGCAGGACGACTCGACAGATGAAATTGGCGTTGCGTCAGGCGAGTCGGGATTTATCTGGCAGCAACGCGCCATCAGCGATGCCGCACTGCTGCAAGCCGCCCGGGCCATCCATGTACAGATCGGCTTGCCTGACGCTTACGTCAGCGAGGTATGCCTTGCCGCGCGCGGCCTGATCAACAGCCTTGCCGGCCGGTTGACGCAAGGCGCGATGCTGTTCATCGATTACGGTTTCGGCGCGCGCGAGTTCTATCATCCGCAACGTCACACAGGCACGCTGATGTGCCACTACCGGCACCGCGCCCACAACGATCCGTTTTTTCTGCCCGGCTTGCAGGACATCACCGCCCATGTCAATTTCACCGACATCGCTGAATGCGGGATAGACGCCGGTCTGGAATTGATGGGTTACACCAGCCAGGCCTTTTTCCTGATCAATAACGGCATCACCGAACTGCTGAAAGACGCGGCGCCTGAAAACCTGCTCGACTATTTGCCGCTCTCCGCGCAATTGCAGAAGTTGACCAGCCCGGCGGAAATGGGCGAACTGTTCAAAGTCATCGCACTGGGGAAAAACATGGCGCAACCCTTATCCGGATTCGCCCGTGGCGACTTGACCCGCCTGCTGTAGATTACTGAGCCGCCACGGCATCAGCAGCGGACGCCGAATCCGCATTAGCCTTGGAACGCACATAATCGGCAATTTCCCTCATGACCAATTGCTCGTCATGATTGCTGTCTATCGCGTCAAAATTGGCGCTCATATTGGGCAATCCCCTGGCCTCATCGCGTGACAATTTGCCGTCTTTATCCTTGTCGGCTGCCTCCAGATTGCGGCTGAATTCGCGCCGTCTGTTGTCTGCCGCCAGAAAGGCATCCTTGATTTCCTTTTTTGTCAGCCCGCCGTCGTGGTCGACGTCGATCTGATCGAAGTGCTCCGCTATGGCAGGCGCCTTGGCCTCGGCTTCCGTTCTGGATATCTTGCCGGTATTATTGGCGTCCAGATTACGGAACATCTGGTTGAATCTCAGTTCCTGATTGCGGCTGGCGGTCGGCTCAGCCGACCACGCCATGCACGGCACGGCAACCAGCAATACACCTGCTATCCATTTACTCATTACTGCTCCTTTACTTGTTTTCCATCTGTTCACTGATCGCGCCGATGCGCGCCTGCCGGACAGCGTCGGGTATCGAACCCTGGCAGGAGCGCGCAATCTCACCCGCATCCAGCGCACGCGCTACCGCCAGCAATCGCAGCAAATAATCCGCCTGCGGATAAGGCTCATGCTCGCTCCCGGCGCGCCCGCGCGCGTCGGACGCACAGGCTTGCAGCAACTGCGCGAACCGCTCCGGGCGGCGCCAGGCATCGGCGGACTGGAACAGCTTGACTATCGTATCCGCGCGCAGTTCCATGGCGCGGTGAATATCACCGTGATAACGCGCGGCCAGCAAGGCCAGATCGCGGCATTCCCCCGTCGCGCGCAGCCGCTCGGCCAGCGCCTTCACCAGGCTCACGCTGCGCAACTCATGACCGATATGACGCGGCCATTCATGCCTGGGCGTCGTAGCCTTGCCCAGATCATGCGTCAGCGCGGCGAAACGCACTTCCAGCGCGTAGTCATGGCGCGCGGCATCGTCAACCACCATCAGCGTATGCACTCCGCAGTCTATCTCGGGATGATATTTTTCCGGCTGAGGCACGCCGAACAGGGCATCCACTTCGGGCATGATCTTCGCCAATGCACCGCAACTGCGCAGCGTGGTAAAAAAAAGCGAGGGGGTTTTCTCCATCAGCCCACGCGCCAGTTCCTGCCAGACACGTTCGGGCACCAGCGCATCCACCTCGCCGTTATCTACCATGTCGCGCATCAGCGCCAGCGTTTCCGCGGCGACGGTAAAACCGAAGCGCGCTACAAACCGCGCCGCGCGCAAGATGCGCACCGGGTCTTCGTTGAATGCCCCGCTGACGTGACGCAAGATTCCGGCGCGCAAATCAGCGATGCCGTTATGCGGGTCTATCAGTCTGCCGCTGGCATCCTGCGCGATCGCATTGACGGTAAAATCGCGGCGCAGCAAATCCTGCTCCAGCGTGACATCAGCGGCAGCGTGGACGACAAATCCCTTGTAGCCACGCGCCGTCTTGCGTTCGGTGCGCGCCAGAGCATATTCCTCATGGGTGTCGGGGTGCAGAAAGACCGGGAAATCCTTGCCCACCGGCTGAAACCCCTGCGCCACCATCGCTTCCGGCGTGCTGCCCACCACGACCCAGTCATGATCTTTTACCGGCAAGCCCAGCAGACGGTCGCGCACCGCCCCTCCTACGCAGTAAATGGCAGCGTTCATTGCGTCGCACCCGGAGACTTGTCATCAGCGAGCGTGCTGTCGCCGGGTTTGCCGGTGATCATCCCCACGCGCTGCTTCAGGGAACGCGGTGGATCGCCGAATTGCCTGGCGTAATACACCGTATTGCTCATCACCTTCTTTACGTAATCCCGCGTCTCGTTGAACGGAATCGACTCGGCATAGATTGCGCCTTCCATCGGCGTTTCTGCGCGCCAGCGTCGTGCCCGGCCCGGCCCGGCATTGTAGGCGGCCGAAGCCAGCACCGGGCTGTCGTCCAGCGACGACAGCATATTTTTCATGTAAAACGTGCCCAGCTTCAGGTTGGTATCCAGCTGGTGTATCAGCGATTCCCGATAATCTTTCAGCCCCAGTTTCCTGGCTATCCAGCGTGCCGTCGCCGGCATGACCTGCATCAGTCCCGCCGCACCCACCCCCGATCTCGCGGACGTCACGAAACGGCTCTCCTGACGCATCAGGCCATATACCCAGGCTTCTTCCAGACTGTTTTCCTGAATATGCTCGCGCAGCGCGGCGCGGTAGGGTGCCAGATAGCGCAGGCTGAAATCGTGCACCCTCACTGTTTTCTCGGCCGTGTTGATCGCACGATCATACATTTCGTTGCGCCGGGCGATTTCTGCCGCAGCAAGCAATTCCTGGTCGTTAAAATTGCGGATGACCCATATCCACTCACGCATCGCATCGGTGCGCAAATCCATGCGGTACAAGGCCAGCGCGCGCCGCACTCCCGGCAACGCCTCTACCGCTGCCACATCATTCTTGCCCGGCTGATATATCGTTTGCGGCGCACTGAGCACAGTCGTGTCGGCCAGTTCATCACTGGCCAGTTGTCCATAGAAGTCATATTCCGCGCTCAGCGGCACGAATATCTTCTCCGCTTCGGCACGCCTGCCCAATGCCTGCAGCGCACGCGCCTGCCAGTATCGCCAGGCGGTTTCGCCGCGCTGCGCCGCACTCATCGCATTAATGGCTGACAGCACGTCCGGCCAATCCTGTGCACGCAGCGCGGCACGCACTCGCCAGGCGGATTGTTGCTCATTCAGTGCAGCTTGGCCTGCTTCCCTGAACCATTGCGACGCACGCGGATCATGCTTGCGCGCGCCCTCATAAGCCAGCCAGCCGAGGAAATAATGCTGTTCGCTTTCAGGAAAATGCAGCGCCAGTTTCTCCCAGTGCCTGGCCGCCAGATCGGGGGATTGTCTGGCCAGACGTTGCAGGGCAAACAAGGCGACTGCACGCTGACCTGCGCCATCGGGCGATTCCTGTTCCAGATAACGACCGGGGTTTTCCATCGCACGGCTCAGTGCGACTGGCGAAATTTCACGTTCGCCCACAAGTTGTCCGGCAAGATGTTTGGCAAGCGATACATTGCCCGCTTCCAGCGCCAGACGCAGCCTTTGCCAGATATCCTGCTGAGTAATCACGCCCGCAGCCAGGGCCGCCTCGAACACCGTGCCGCAGCTCTCCGGCCTGTCCTTGCCGCTGAGCCACAAGTCACGCGCCTCATGCAACGCGGCCTGTTGCCTGCTTCTCAGCCGCGATTGCAAGGCGTAACAGCTCAATTCCGCATCTTCGGCAAGCAGACGCGGATACTCGCTATCGAACAGCTCCCATTGCTGTTTCCTGCCCAGGGCTCTGAGCCACTCGGCGCGCATTTTGTCTATCAGCGGCGTATCATCCGGACGCGCCAGATAAGCGCGAATAACCCCGGGCTCAACTGTTTCCAGTCTCATTCTCAACTGGTAATAGGAAATATAAACTTCCAGCGGTGTCTGCTGCAGGCGTTGTGCAAAGATAGCCAGCTTGGCGGCATCACCCGCCCGAAACGCATCACGGGCAGCCAGGAAGTCCTCATCCTGCCCCGCCAGCGCGGCGCCGGCAATCAGTGACCATAACAACAAAAGGAATTTCATCTAGGGAAAAGTGACTAACAAAACTGCCGACAAGCATACCATAATGCCGCCGTCAGCCTGTGCAAGGCACGATTTATCAAAGGCAGCGAGCAAAGCCAGTTTACCTGCTTGCGCGCACGTGATAGCCTCCTTGCCACACTTAAATTAAGGGCAATTCATGAAAATCGGCATCCCCAAAGAATTGAAAACCAACGAGAACCGCATCTCGCTGACACCCGGTGGTGCGGAGGCGCTGGTCGCGAACGGACATTCTGTTCTGATCGAAACAGGCGCGGGTGCAGGCAGCGGCTTCAGCGACGAACAATACCTGCTCGCCGGTGCACGCATCGAAGCCGCGGCCGCCACGATCTGGGCTGAGGCGGATATGATCGTGAAGGTAAAAGAGCCCATTGAAGCCGAGTGGCCGCACATCAGACCCGGCCAGATTATTTTCACCTATTTCCATTTTGCGGCCAGCGAACCCTTAACCCAGGCACACATCGCCTCCAATGCGATCTGCATCGCGTATGAGACGGTCGAGCTGCCCTCGCATGAATTGCCCCTGCTGACTCCTATGTCCGAGGTGGCCGGGCGTATGGCCGTGCAGGAAGGCGCAAAGTATCTGGAGAAGTTGCAGGGTGGCCGTGGCGTGCTGCTCGGCGGCGTGCCCGGCGTACCGCCCGCCCGGGTCCTGATTCTCGGCGGAGGCATAGTCGGGATGAATGCGGCCAAAATGGCAGCAGGCCTGGGCGCCACCGTGATCATTCTAGACACATCGCTGGAGAAACTGCGCCAGCTCAGCCACACCATGCCCGCCAATGTGCAGCTGGTATTCTCCAACCGGCACAATCTGCTGGAACAAATCACCAGTGCCGATCTGATCATCGGCGCGGTATTGATACCGGGTGGCGTGACACCCAAATTACTGCGCCGCGAAGATCTCAAACTGATGCGCAAGGGGACGGTGATCGTGGACACTTCCATCGATCAGGGCGGCTGTTGCGAAACCATACGTTCGACCACGCATGAAAACCCGACTTTCATCGTGGACGGCGTGGTTCACTACGGCGTGACCAATATGCCCGGCAGCGTGCCGGTCACCTCGACCCTGGCGCTCACCAACGCAACCTGTCCCTTCGTGCTGCAACTGGCTGACAAAGGCTGGCAACGCGCACTCAAGGAATCACCCGCGCTGCTCAAGGGGCTGAATATCGTCGACGGCAAGGTGACTTACAAAAAAGTGGCCGAAGCGTTTAATCTGGAATATCACCTGCCCTATACTCTCCTGAACTGAGCCTATTGACGTGAAACCCGCGCAGCGACGAACCCTGTCCTCCCTGGATGGGATAGCAGTCCTGCCTGAGGGGCAAGTAAGGGAGCGGGCAGGGTTGGTCGCTTTTCCGTGACAGCAGATTTTCCGTAACCTATTTCTTTTGGCCGATCTGTATAATCGGCGGTTTTTCGGGATTCCTGCCATGTGGTTCAAAAATATCTTCATATATCGCCTGCCTGCTGATTGCGCCATTACCGCCGCCGCACTACAGGAAAAACTGGCGCTCAAGCCTTTACAACCGTGCGGCGGGCTGGACAAACAAAGCCGGGGATGGGTTTCCTGCCGCGGCGATGACCGTCTGGTTCACTCCAGCAACGGGCACATTCTGTTTGCGCTGGGCGTAGAGCAAAAATTATTGCCGGCCACCATCATCAACCGCTTTGCCAAAGAACGCGCCGCCGACATCGAGGCGCAACAGGGCTACAAGGTGGGCCGCAAGGAGATGAAGGACATCAAGGAAGCCGTTACCGCAGAGTTGCTCCCCAGAGCCTTTGCGATTCAACGCACCACCTGCGCATGGCTGGACACGGTCAACGGACGCCTGATCATAGACGCGGCTTCTGCGGCCAAGGCGGAAGAGTTGCTGGAATTTTTGCACAAGACGCTGGATGCCCTGCCGGTCAAGCCGCTGCACACCGAACTCTCCCCGGTTGCCGCGATGACTGACTGGCTAGCGGGTGACCATGCGCCGGCAGGCTTCACGATAGACCGCGAACTGGAGTTGCGCGCCACGGGTGAAAGCCGCGCTACGGTGCGTTATGCCCATCACGCGTTAGAAGGCGAGGAGATTCTTGCCCATATCGCGGCGGGAAAGCGCGCCACCCGTCTGGGCATGACCTGGAACGATCGGATTTCCTTCGTCATGACCGAGCAGCTTCAAATCAAGCGTCTCGAATTCCTGGATATCATCAAGGAAGAATCGACTACGTTGGCCGACAATGCCGACGAGATGTTCGAGCTTGACTTCACCCTGATGACAGGCGAACTGTCCAGGATGCTGACCGACCTGGGCGCGGCATTGGGGGGTGAAAAGGCTCAGACTTGAGAATCACAGATTCCGGCGCGAAGCTGTTGATTTTTTCAATAAACCTAAAAAAGCTGTTGTCCACGAAAAACACGAACAGATTCAAATGCATACCGTTTTTGATGCGGTCACCAGTGGGTGTTACGCTGGCTCTATGTAACTTATTGATTTGTTTCGTGACTTTCGTGGCTTTCGTGCTTTTCGTGGATGAAAAAGGTTTTTAGTAAATCGTTGAACTTATCCCAAATAGAGCTGCCCAACCGTACAGTTAGCGCAAGCTATTACCTGTCCCCCCTGAACAGGTATCTTAACTCATCCCAATTTGTTAAGACATCCGCCCCTGGCCGTCATGGCTCAGGGGCTTTTTTTGGGTTGCCGCCAACTAACGGGCATGGCGTGGATCACTCCTGATCATAAAACTTGTCATGCCCGTTCCCCTCTCCTCAATCCTCTCCCGCAAGCTGGCGAGGAAGCAAACGAATCGCTACGCGAGTTTCACGTTAAAGCAGGCCGCGTGGTTTGTGCGGCGCGCGGGCAAACAGCCTGTCATACAGCCAGCGCGGCAACGATTTGAGCAGCACGCCGACCAGGCCCATTTGCCACGGGATCACGGCATAAGATGTCTGGCGCGTGATAATGCGCGCCATGCGCCCCGCCGCCTCGTCCGCATCCAGAATGAACGGCATGGCGTAAGGATTGATTTCTGTCATCGCCGTCCTGATATAGCCCGGGCAAAGCGTAACCACTTTCACGCCGCTACCGTGCAACTCGACGCGCAGTGATTCCAGATAGCTAATCGCGGCAGCCTTGGAGGCGGAATAGGCACCCGCCCCCGGCAGGCCGCGCAAGCCCGCCACACTGGCGATGCCCACCAGCGTATATTGCCCGCCAGCGGCGCATGCGGTGCGCATCGCCGCGACAAAAGGCTGAAAGGTCTTCACCATCCCCAGCACATTGATGTCCATCACCTGCTGGAATGCGTCCACGTCCTCGGCGTATTCGGTGAGCGTGCCTACGCTGACCCCCGCGTTGGCGATAACCACCTCCGGTACGCCGACGCCATTGATAAAATCGAGGGCAGCCCGTTGCACGGCCGCACCATCGCGCACGTCCAGTGCATAACAATGAACCTGACCGGGGAATTCTGTCGCCAGAGCGTGCAGCAATTCGCTGCGCCGGGCGAAGGCGGCTACGATTGCGCCGCGTTCAAGATAATGGCGCGCAAGCGCCAGGCCCAGGCCGCTCGACGCGCCGCTGATGACTACTTTCAAGGGCGCCTGGATTTTGCGTCCGCAGAACGAGATTTGCGCACCATCGCAATAACCTCATTCAGGACGCGGATGGTGTCAGCCGGTTGCAGGCCGGTAATCGCATATTTCCCATCCACGACCAGCGTCGGCGTGCCGTTGATACCATAGCTGCGTATCATCTGCTTGGCACGCACCACCTTACTGTTCACAGTGAAAGAATTATAGGCGGCTGAAAATTTACTGCGATCCACACCGTTGCTGGCGACAAAGGCCCCTATCGTATTCAGATCGTAAAGATGCGCCTGTTTCACATGGATAGCCTGATAAATGGCGTCATCCAGCTGCTTGATTTTTCCCATGCTTTCAAGCGCATAAAAGGTGCGGGCCAGAGGTTCGGTCGAATCACGGAAAATCGTCGGCACGAATGCCAGTTCGACATCAGCAGGCATGGTCTTTTCCCATGCGGCCAGCTCGCCGTGCAGATAGAAACAGTGCGAGCATTCGTAGAAGAAAAATTCCAGCACTTCGATTTTCTTGCTGCTGACGGGCTGCGCCGGATTAAGCAGGGTATAGCCTTTACCTGGCTGTGCAGCGGCGAATGCCGTGCTGGCGAACAGAAAAAATACTGCAACGAACAGGCTCTTGAAAATATTTTTCACCGATTACTCCTTGTTAATGTCAGCTACACCCAAAAATTCAGCTACAGTCACGTCCATCGATTGCCGTGACAGCCTGGCAATCAGCGCGTTGGAGTCGCTTCCATGCCGTTTAGTTTCAATGTACCGCGCACGCTGGTCATTTCCTGCTCGTTCTTGAAAGGGCCGAGCCGGACGCGATGCATCTCGCCTTTGCCGGGTATCGTCACGGTATGCACATCGGCCACCAGCCCCTTCATCGCCAGCGTCGCTTTGAGATTTTCCGCATCAGCCGCATTCGCAAAGGCGCCCGCCTGCAAATAAGTCTCTTTAGGCGAAGCGGGAGACTTGATCACAACCTCCGGCTCGGCTGCTTTGGGCTGCGGTTCGGCCGTTACATCCTGCTTATCCGTCAACACCTTGTAAAATTCAAAACGCGGCTTGGCCTCTTCTTCGCCTGAAACGGCATCAACCCTGGGTTTGGCCGCTTCAGTGGCAGGTTTAGCGAGGTCTGCCGACGGTTTCACCACCTGCTCCTTGTTGACGAAGGGGCTAGGCGATTTCAGCAGAAACCAGGCCAAGGCGGCCGCCAGCGCGACCCCCACTATCATGCCCAGCAATATCCCCATCAACATCGGACTGCCGCCCTTGCGAGGCGAGTTGGATTTGTTGCTTGTTGCTCTGCTCATATTCATTCCTTTTGTAGACAAGGTGCGTGCCAGCGGCAATCACATCTTTTCCGGCGCGCTGACGCCCAGCAACGCCAGGCCATTGCTCATCACCTGCGCGGCTGCCGCAATCAGTGCCAGGCGCGCGCACTTGAGCGCTTCATCATCAACCAGAAAACGGGAGGCATTATAGTAGCTGTGGAACGCCGCCGCTAAGTCCTTCAGATAGAACGCGACCAGGTGCGGCGCCAGATCCTGCGCAGCGCTCTCGATCACTTGCGGGTAATCAATCATCAGCTGCAGCAAGGCGGCCTCATATTCACTATCCAGCAGGCTGAAATCCGCCCGCAGCAAGCTTAGCCGCTCTCCGCCCCAGGTTTCCAGCACCGTGCTGATGCGGGCATGCGCATACTGTATGTAATAAACCGGGTTGTCATTCGTCTTCGATTTTGCCAGATCAATATCGAAAACCAGCTGCGAATCCGGGTGGCGCGCCGCGAGGAAATAACGCGTCGCATCGCAGCCGACCTCATCGATCAGATCGCGCAAGGTGACATAACTGCCTGCACGCTTGGATATCTTCACCTCTTCGCCGTTCTTCAGCACGGTCACCATCTGGTGCAACACATAGTCCGGCCAGCCCCTGGGTATACCGATATCCAGCGCCTGCAACCCGGCTCTTACCCGCGTAATAGTGCTGTGATGATCCGCCCCCTGTTCGTTGATGACGCGCACAAACCCGCGCCGCCATTTGTCCAGGTGGTAGGCCACGTCCGGCACAAAATAGGTATAACCGCCATCCGACTTGCGCATCACGCGGTCTTTATCATCGCCGAAATCCGTGGTGCGCAACCACAGCGCATCGTCCTGCTCATAAGTATGGCCGCTGGCAATCAGTCTGCTGACCGTCTCCTCCACCTTGCCCTCGCTATACAGCGCCGACTCCAGCGCAAACACATCGAATTCCACGTTGAAGGCACGCAGATCGAGATCCTGTTCGCGACGCAGATAGGCCACGGCAAAATGACGTATCGCTACTTCGTCATCCACCTCACCCTTGCCCGTGGTGTGCTGGTCGTCCGCCTCCACCGTTTCCCTTGCCATGTAGGCACGAGCCACATCAGCAATGTAGTCGCCGCGATACCCGCCCTCCGGCCATGAAGGGTCATCCGGCGTGATGCCCTTGCAGCGCAACTGCACGGAACGCATCAGGTTTTCTATCTGTGCGCCCGCGTCGTTATAGTAAAACTCGCGCGTGACATTCCAGCCCGCCGCATGCAGCACATTACACAGACAATCTCCCACTGCCGCACCGCGACCATGACCTACGTGCAGCGGGCCGGTCGGATTGGCGGAAACAAACTCCACCTGTAACTTGCGTCCCGCGCCCAGATGAATGTGACCGTAGCCCGCCCCCGCGTGCAATACTGCATGCACGATGGCCTGCTTCGCCGCTTTGGTGAGAAACAGATTGATGAATCCGGCTCCGGCGATCTCCACCTTCTCGATCACATCTGAGACAGGCAACGCGGCAATCAGCGCCTGCGCGATGTCACGCGGCGATTTGCGCAGCGGTTTGGCCAGCTGCATTGCCAGGTTGCAGGCGTAATCACCATGACTGGCCTGCTTGGGACGCTCGATGAGAATATCGTTTTGTGCCGCATCGGGCGCGATTTCGCGCAACGCCTGCACAAACAATTCGGAAATATGGGATTTGAAATTCAATACGACAGACATGGAAAGGCACCAATAAACATAAAATTCGCGCAGCGATTCGTTTGACCCCTCATCCGCCTGCGGTAGAGGGTTGGAGAGAGAGAAACGGGCGCGGCAGGCTTCATAATCAGGCGCGGCACGCGCCACGCCCGTTAATAAGGCGCGGATTATATCACCTGAGCAATTTGTTCACGAACCTGCGCCAGACAAGAAAAATACGGATGCTTTCGGATCAAACAACCCGTGGCGCAAGTGTCAGTCTACCGCCGGCAAACGAATGGTGTACTGACCTGACTTCTCATCGCGCACCACCAGCAGCAGTTTGTTTCGCTGTGCATCCTCGACCAGCTCCTTGAATGAACGGTAGCCGTAGGAGGATTCGGTAAAGCCGGGCTTGCGGCGTTGCAGGGTGGTCTTGACCATGGAACCCCATATCTTCTCGTCGGAGCCGCGTTCCGAAATGAGGCCCTCGACCGTTTCGACCAGGAAGTCAAGCGCTTCCTGCCTCTTGTCTTCTTCGCTCTTGGCTCCGGCCGGTTTGGCGGCTTCGGCCTTCGACTTGGCGGGAGCTTTCTTGGCCGCCTGTTTCTTCTTCGCTTCCTGCTCACGCACCAGATCGTCGTAGAAGATGAATTCATCGCAGTTCGCACTGAGCAAATTAGAAGTTGAATCCTTCACGCCGATGCCGATCACGTATTTGTTGTTTTCGCGCAATTTGGAAACCAGCGGCGAGAAGTCCGAATCTCCGCTGATGATGACAAAGGTATCCATGTGAGCCTTGGTGTAGCACAGATCCAGCGCATCCACCACCATGCGTATGTCCGCCGAATTCTTGCCCGACTGGCGCACATGCGGTATCTCAATCAGCTCAAAAGCCGCTTCGTGCATGATCGCCTTGAATTCCTTGTAGCGCTCCCAGTCGCAGTAGGCTTTTTTGACGACAATGCTGCCCTTGAGCAGCAAGCGTTCCAGCACTTTATTGATGTCGAACTGCGCATACTTGGCGTCGCGCACACCCAGCGCCACGTTTTCGAAATCGCAGAACAAAGCCATGTTGGTAATTTCTGATTGCATCGCCATGCTTGGATTCTCCTGGCTAACGAACTACAGGCTCCCGTAAGAGCGTCTCAGATGAATTTGCCCGGGTTCATCAGACCTGCCGGGTCGAACGCCCTCTTGATGCTGCGCATCAGTTCCAGCTCAAGCGGGTCTTTATATTCGCGTATCGTCTCATGCTTTAACTGCCCCAGGCCGTGTTCAGCGCTGATGCTGCCGCCCAGCCCTGCCACGACGCCATAAACCAGACGATTCACCTCATGCTCATGCTCTGCAATGAATGCCTGATTGCTTTCGGCCTGCAGCATTGATGCATTGTAGTGAATGTTGCCATCGCCCATATGCCCAAAAAAAACAAGGCGTATTTCCGGAAATGCCGTGCTCAACGCGGCATTGGCCTGCACGATGAATTCCGCCACGCGGCTCACCGGCACAGAAATGTCGTGTTTAATGCTGACACCTTCCTGCTTCTGCGCCTCGCTGATATTTTTGCGCAACTTCCACCAGTTTTCCGCGACTACTGGGTCGGAGGTGACGGATTGCGCGAGCACACCCGACCCGAAACGCTGCAACGCCGTATCCAGAGCATGATCCAGCGAGCCCGGCAACACATCGCTTAGCTGGATCAGCAAATAATACTCATACTTGTCGACGAATGGCTCATCCGTATCCGCGATGTGGCGGTATACCAGATCCAGACAGCTGCGCGAAATGATTTCAAAACCGCTCAGCGTATCGCCGCAATTCTCACGCACATGCGCCAGCAGCCTTACCGCCACATCCACATCGGCAATCGCCACGCAGGCCGTGGAAGTCGTCTGGGGTCGCGGAAACAGTTTGAGCACGGCGGCCGTGACAATACCCAGCGTGCCTTCCGCTCCGATGAACAGATGCTTGAGATCGTAACCGGAATTATCCTTGCGCAGGCTGCGCAGCCCGTTCCAGATGCGCCCATCCGGCAGCACGACTTCCAGGCCAAGCACCAGATCACGCGCATTACCATAACGCAACACATTAAGGCCGCCCGCATTGGTGGAAATATTGCCGCCTACCTCGCAATACTTCTGCGTGGCCGTCAGGCCGAGCGGGTACAGGCGGTTATGCTTTTCTGCCTCCTCGCGCACATCGGCCAGCCTGCATCCCGCCTCTACCGTCATGGTGTAATTGGTCGCATCCGTCGCGCGTATCCGGTTCATACGCGACAGATTCAGCACAATCTGCCGGCCGCCGGTCAGCGGCACGCTGCCGCCGCACAAACTGGTATTCCCGCCCTGAGGAACAATGGCGATCTGCAGGTCGGCGCACAGCTTGACGATGTCAGCAACCTGCTGTGTATCAGATGGAAACACGACGGCCAGCGCGTCGCCAGAATAACGGCCGCGCCAGTCCTTGTAATAGGGGGAGGCAGCTTCACCTATCAATACGCCATCGCTGCCGGCGATGGCGATGATAGCCTCAAGCGCTTGCACCAGAATCAGTCCGTCAGTGGATTAACGGGTTTGAGCAGGCGTTTGGGCAGCAACCACATCTGGTACAAGGAAGTGAATATCATCACGGTAGCCGCAAGACTGTAACCAAAGCCGCCGATAATCACCAGCCAGGCAAAGTTGGGTTCCAGCTTGGTCAGCCACCATGCGAGCACGTCCACGATCAGAAAACCAAACGGCGTGAAGATCAGAATACCCTTGGTCATGCACGAAAAACCGGTCGCGTAGGTAAATATCCAGCCCACAAAGAAAAAGATGAAGGAAATGCCGAACAGATGGATGTGAGAAACGCGTGTCAGCGTAGAAACGGAAACACCCTCGTCGGTTTTTGTCACTTCGTCCATCACCGTTTTATCGCTGATGTTGATCAGGTTAGGCATATTGGCATGACAAGGCGCACAATATTGCTCCACATGAGGCTTGATGGATGTTTCCCATTCTTCTGCAGGCGCACCTGCACTCGCCCACTTGATGAGTGTCAGACGCACCTCAGGCGGCGCCATGTCTTTCATCGATCCATTGAGTTTGGCTTCCAGCTTGGTTCCCGGCTGGCCATGATAGCTGTACACGATGTCATCCACCGAAAGGCCCAATTTGCCATCCGCCATGCCGTGGGTCAGAAGAATCTGCGCGCCCGCGAACAGCAATCCCAAGCCAACAACCAGCAAATAGCCGGTAAAAAGCGTCTTGATAGGCACAGCCAGATCAGACAGTACAAACCGTTGAATTTCTCGTATCATTTTTCTATCCTCAAATTGTTTGGGGGATTATACACCACGCAATAGCGCGAACTTATATACCCTTTTGGGGGGTGTCAGCCTCAAAACTCAATCGGGTCGATATCCAGCGAGCAGCGTATTTTTTTGGTCGAGAGTTTATCCAGAACCGGCTTCCACGCACGCATGAATTGCTGCAAGCCCTTGCGTGTGGCGGCCTGAATCAGCAATTGTGCGCGCACATGATTTGCACGCCGCGCAAGCACGGCCGGAACTACGCCGAATATTTCAACACCCTGATTTAATTCGATGGCAGCAAGGCGGGCCTGATGGAGATAGGCATACACTTCCGCCTCAACCATGCCTTCTGCACGAAGCATGGCTTGAAAGACAAACGGCGGAAAGCCTGCCATACGCCGCTCGTTCAACTGAGCCTCTGCCCAGCCTTCAAAATCATGGTTCTGCAAACAGCGGAACAAGGGATGATCGGGGAAAGCGGTTTGTATCCATACCTCGCCCGGTTTATCTGACCGTCCCGCCCGCCCGGCTACCTGCATCAACTGTGCAAACAGCTTTTCCGCCGCACGGAAATCGCCGCTGTATAGCGCACTGTCCGGATTGAGCACGCCCACCAGCGTCAGCGCAGGGAAATCGTGGCCCTTGGCCAGCATTTGCGTACCGACAAGTATATCCACGTCATTCGCGTGTATCTGTTCGCGCATCTCCTGCCATGCACGCTTGTTGCGCGTGCTGTCTCTGTCCACCCGGAGTATGCGTGCATCGGGAAAACGTTGCTGCAAAATGCTTTCCACACGTTGCGTACCACTTCCGAGCGGATGTAACCCGGCATGACCGCAATCGGGACAAGCCGCCGGAACACGCAGCTGATCGCCGCAATGATGACAACGAAGACGATTTTCCTGTAGATGCAGCACCATTTTTCCGGCGCAATGCCTGCAATCGGACAGCCAGCCGCATTCCGTACACATCAGTACCGGCGCATAGCCACGACGGTTGATGAATAACAGACTCTGCTCACCGCGTGCAATGCGCTGTTCAACCGCGCGCAGCAATTTTTCGCTGATACCCTCGTGCATCACTGACTGATTGATATTGATGCAGCCTACCGCGGGCAAACGCGCATCCGCCTGCGCGCGCCCCGTCAACCGCAGCATACGGTAGCGCCCAGTCCGGGCATTCTGATAGCTCTCCAGCGAAGGCGTGGCCGAACCCAGCACGATAGGCACACGACACTGGCTGGCGCGGAATATCGCCACATCCCGCGCCGAGTAGCGCAATCCATCCTGTTGTTTATAAGAACTGTCGTGTTCTTCATCCACGATGATCAGTGCCAGCCCGGGCAGTTCTGCGAATATCGACAAGCGTGTACCCAGAACGATCTGCGCCGCACCTGACTGCGCGAGCTGCCAGTTCTTCAGCCGCTGATTCTCAGACAAACCGCTGTGCATACTCACCAGCGTCACATCGGCGAAACGGCTGCGGAAATAATTTTCCAGCTGGGGTGTCAGATTGATCTCAGGTACCAGCAACAACACCTGGCCTCCGCGCTGCATGATGTGGTCCATCAGATGGACATAGACCTCGGTCTTTCCGCTGCCGGTAATGCCGTGCAACAGAAAACAGCCATAACCCTTTGTTTTAATGATGCTGTCGACGGTCTGCTGCTGCTCTGCGTTCAACTGATGTGCGTTCTCAAGCCGGGACTTTTCCTCATGCACGACTGATGGAATAGCCTCGAAACGCTCAACCAACCCTTCCTGCTGCAGCCATTGCAATTGAGAAGACGCCGTGGCCGACAGAAACTTTAACTGAGAGAGAGTACAGGCATGCTCTTTTAACTTTGCAATAATTTTTATCGCAACCGATTTCCTCTTCGGAAAATCAGCCATCTCCAATACATGACCCTGCTCGGTGAGTCTGTAGTGCAAATTGGGTTTAACGGTAAGCGGCTTGTCCGAACGCAGTCGCGTAGGCAAGGCAGACAGCACTGTCTGACCCACAGGATAGTGATAGTAATCGCTGCAAAAACACAGCAATTTGAGCAATTCAGCCGACAAAGGAGCGCTGTCGTTCAATACCTGAATGACCGCCTTAATTCGTTCAGAGGATATGTTTGTCGTCGCTACACACTCCAGAATCACGCCTAGCAACTGCCTGTGCCCGAACGGCACAATCACGCGCTGGCCGGGTGTGGCGACCTCATCCAACGTGTAATCGAACAGGGTGGGCAGTGGGATATCGAGAGCAACGCGAACGATGTACATGGGAAAGTCGGTAACTTAATGGCGCAATTATCGCAGACTGCGAATAGCAAAGATTTATTTTAACTGGCGCAAAGCAAAAACCCCCGCCGTTTCCGGAGGGGGTTATGCATATAAGGAGTCTGACGATGACCTACTTTGGCTCTAACCTTTTGATTAGTTTTATTTGTGTCGCCGAAACAAGCCATCGTTGCGTACGTTGGCTTGTTTTCACTTCGTTCAAGTAGGTCGTTTGTGGAACTGCAGCAAATAAAAAAGCCCAACACAAGGCTGGGCTTTTTTATTTGTAAGGAGTCTGACGATGACCTACTTTCACATGGGTAATCCACACTATCATTGGCGCGGAGTCGTTTCACTGTCCTGTTCGGGATGGGAAGGAGTGGGACCACCTCGCTATGGTCGTCAGACAAACTGGTAAGCGGGTTGCGATGCGCTGCAACTCACTGAATTTGTCGTTTCTTGCCGCCATTATACATGGATTCAAGAAACTGCATTTGGAAGAAGTAAATTCA
>Ga0209231_1000283_pt1 | contig 32668 bp, 33 predicted proteins | sample Deesub45470m_DNA_FD_188086 | JGI IMG/M metagenome (GOLD analysis project Ga0209231, IMG submission 188086) | Deep subsurface microbial communities from North Pacific Ocean - 450_OLKR46/470m Metagenome (SPAdes) (version 2) | ecosystem: Environmental > Terrestrial > Deep subsurface > Unclassified ... | reverse complement strand
CCCCAGCCATTATTCCGGCTGCATCGACTACGGCGACCGTTGCCTCAAGCGCGGGAATGGCGGTTGGCACTACCATCACCATCCCGGGTGCCGGCCCTGCTGGCGCGGCATTGCCTGTTGTTCTCAGCGGCATCGCCGGCAATGTGCTGACTTTTACGCCGGCCACGACTACGGCCACACTGGCTGGTGCCGTGATCACTTCGGATGCGCCGTCGGTAAACTGGAAAACTTTCCTGACCGTGGACGGGGTGAATGTGGCGGGCGTAGCCACCCCCGAGCTGGCAACACTGACTTTTGATGCTCTGGGGAAACTGGCTTCTACCACGCCGGCCTCCGTGCCGCTCGGGACGGTGTCTTCCGCGGCCTTGTTTCCACTGTCCACCACGGTGTCGCCGACCCAAGCGCTTACCTTTGACTTTGGCTCGCCTACGGCAGGCACGACGCAATACGGGGGCAATTTCGGGGTCAATACCCTGACGCAGAACGGCTACACATCGGGACGTCTGAACTCGACCAGCACCAGCCCGGACGGCACAATTTTAGGGCTGTACTCCAACGGACAATCGCGCCCGCTGGGGCAGATACTGCTGACCAACTTTACCAGTCCGCAAGGCTTGCAGCCGGTGGGCAATAACGAATGGGTGGAAACTTCCGCTTCGGGCGGGCCGCTGTCGGGTGTGCCGGGATCAAGCAGCCTGGGTTTGCTGCAATCCTCCGCGACCGAAGACTCCAATGTGGATCTGACCGCCGAACTGGTGAACATGATTACCGCGCAGCGGGTTTATCAGGCCAATTCACAGACCATCAAGACTCAGGATCAGTTGCTGCAAACCATCGTGAGTCTGAGATAGTGGAACTGGTGAGTGGGAAGTGGGAAGTGGCTTTCCCACTGACTACTGAGGCACGTAGTGCCGATCCACTCGCCACTTACTGGATAAGGAGAATGCCATGGACAAGTTGATATACACCGCGATGACCGGCGCCTCTCATGTGCTGCAGCAGCAGGCTGCGGTGTCGGAGAATCTGGCCAACACCAACACGCCGGGGTTTCGTGCGACGCTGAATACCTTCCGCGCCGTGCCCCTGGTGGGTGAGGGTTTGCCTACACGCGCTTTCGTGGTGGATTCGACTTCAGGCTCGGATTTTACCCCGGCTGCTTTTCAGCCCACAGGACGCGAACTGGATGTGGCGGTAAACGGTGCCGGCTGGATCGTGGTGCAGGATGCGGACGGCAAGGAGGCTTACACCCGTAATGGCAGTCTGCAAATCAGTTCGAATGGCGTGCTGCAGACACGCACCGGACTGGCTGTGCTGGGTGACTCGGGTCCGATCACCATCCCGCAGGGGGTGCAGGTCACGTTTGCTAAGGACGGCACGATTTCGGCTGTGCCGGAAGGGCCGCAGGCAGCTTCCGTGTCGGCCGTGGGGCGTCTGAAACTGGTCAACCCGCCCGCAGAGCAACTGGACCGGGGAGGGGATGGCCTGTTTCGCCTGAAGGATGGTTCCGTGGCGGCAGCGGACGCGAAAACAGAAGTTGTTCCGGGCAATCTGGAAGGCAGCAACGTGAGTACGGTGGCCATGCTGGTGGACATGATTTCACTGGCACGTAAATTCGATATGCAGATGAAAATGCTGCAAAGTGCGGACAATAACGCAAAGCAGGCCAGCTCGATAATGAGTATTGCGGGATAGTGAGTAGTGAGTCGTAAGTAGTGAGTGGTTTGCCACTTTCAACTTACCACTTGCTACTTACCACTTACGATAAAGGGGTAAAAACATGATACGTTCTCTATGGATTTCCAAAACCGGTCTGGATGCGCAGCAAACCCAGATGGATGTGGTGACCAATAATCTGGCTAACGTCAGCACCAATGGTTTCAAGCGTTCGCGTGCGGTATTCGAGGATTTGCTGTATCAGACCATACGCCAGCCCGGTGCGCAGTCCTCTCAGCAGACTCAGATTCCGTCGGGTTTGCAGATTGGTACCGGGGTGCGTCCGGTAGCCGCTGAGCGGATACATACTCAGGGCAATCTGCAACAAACCGGCAACCAGCTGGATGTGGCGATACAGGGAAGCGGATTCTTTCAGGTGTTAATGCCGGATGGCTCGACCGGGTACACGCGCGATGGTTCGTTCCAGCGCGATAGTCAGGGACAGATGGTGACGGCGAGCGGTTTTCCTGTTCAGCCTGCCATTACGCTGCCTGCCAATGCCATCTCGGTGACCATCGCACGCGACGGTGTGGTTTCGGTGACTCAGCCGGGTGTGGTCGCCCCCGTGCAGGTGGGCAGCATGCAGGTGGCGAGTTTTATCAATCCGTCCGGCTTGCAAAGCATGGGCGAAAATCTTTATCAGGAAACCGCCTCATCGGGCACGCCCAGCACCAGCGTGCCGGGAACCAACGGCAGCGGTTTGCTGAGTCAGAATTATGTGGAAACTTCCAACGTGAACGTGGTCGAAGAAATGGTAAACATGATACAGACACAACGCGCCTATGAGATCAATTCCAAGGCGATCACGACCTCGGATCAGATGTTGCAGAAATTATCGCAGATGTAATGTTCAGTTTAAGGAGTAAAGAGTGAATAACGAGGGAAAATCGGCAATAAGCTATCTGGCTGCGACCTTTTTTCTTTTGCTGGCGGGTTGCGCCAGCGTGCCGCCGACCAGCATACACCAGCCCATGACGGCAAAACCCGTGCACCGTGCAGTGGTCGTGCCGGCAGACGGCGCTATTTACCATGCGGGGATCAACGAGCGCCCGCTGTTTGAAGACAGGCGCGCGCGCAACGTGGGCGATATTCTGACCATCAATATCGTCGAGAAAACCACCGGCAATCGCAAGAGCAGCAGCGGCTCAACCAGTGCAAACAGCATAGCTGCCAGCACGCCGAATGTGACCGTCGGGCCGCTGTCCAAACTGTTGCTGAAGGCCTTCTCCATGGACAGCAGCAGCAGCAACAAGGCGTCGAACACCGGAGCAGGATCGGCGAGCGAAGATATGACAGGCACGATAGCCGTGACCGTGATCGAAGTGCTGGACAACGGCAATTTGCTGGTGAGCGGTGAAAAACAGGTGGCCCTGAACCATAGCGATGAATTCATACGATTTTCCGGTGTGGTCAATCCGATCAATATATCCAACCTGAATACCGTGCAGTCTCCTCAGGTGGCTGACGCGCATATCGAGTACAAGAATGCCGGCGCGATGAATGAAATCGTCAACGATACGCAGTCGCTGGGACTGCTGGGCAGGTTCTTCCTGTCGGTGCTGCCGTTTTAGGACTGAGGACTGAGGACTGAGGACTGAGGACTGAGGACTGAGGACTGAGGACTGAGTAAACCCCGCAGCCACGTCTTTCACTCAGTCCTCAGTCCTGTTAAAGAGGGTTAACAATGAAACAATTTTTTTCGGTGTTGTTACTGGTGCTGTTGCCCTTGTCGGCCTCCGCCGATCGGATCAAGGATATGGCGAGCATACAGGGTGTGCGCGATAACCAGTTGCTGGGTTACGGTCTGGTGGTCGGGCTGGACGGCAGCGGTGATCAGACTACGCAGACCCCGTTTACCGTGCAGAGCATCATCAGCATGCTGTCGCAAATGGGCGTCAATCTGCCTCAGGGCACCAGTCTGCAACTCAAGAATGTAGCGGCAGTGATGGTGACGGCCACGCTGCCGCCCTTTTCCAAGCCCGGACAGACGATAGATGTCACCGCTTCATCGATAGGCAATGCCAAGAGTCTGCGCGGCGGAACCCTGCTGATGACGCCGCTGAAAGGCGCGGATGGCAAGGTGTACGCGATGGCGCAGGGTAATGTGCTGGTCGGTGGCGTGGGCGCGGCTTCCGGCGGTGCTTCGGTGCAGGTCAATCATCTGAGCGTCGGGCGTGTTCCGGCAGGCGCCACTGTGGAGCGTGCCGTGCCGACCGTGCTGGGGCAGGGGGACTATATCCATCTGGAACTGAACAGCAATGATTTCACCACGGCCTCGCGCGTGGTCGATGCGATCAACGGACAAATTCTTCCCGATATTGCCGTGGCGCTGGACGGACGTGCAATACAGGTTCGCGTGCCGCAGGGGAACGGGCTGGTCGCCTTTATTTCCAGGGTTGAGAATCTGGAGATTAATCCGGCGCAAGGGGTGGCTAAAGTCATCATCAATGCGCGTACCGGCTCTATCGTGATGAACCAGGCGGTTACACTGGATGCGTGCGCGGTGGCGCACGGTAATCTGACCGTGGTTATCAACACCGATAGCGCGGTGAGTCAGCCCAATCCCCGCTCCGAAGGGCAGACTGTGGTAAGCGACAAGACCTCTATAGATGTGCAGAGCGACAAGGGCGGCCTGGTGCAATTGCCTAAAGGCGCGTCGTTGAGCGATGTGGTCAAGGCATTGAATGCGATAGGCGCGACGCCGCAGGATCTGCTGGCGATTTTGCAGGCGATGAAATCATCCGGGGCGTTGCACGCGGAATTGGAGATCATCTAAATGACAGGCTTACTGAACACGACAGCCAATCTGGCCATCGATGCGCAATCGCTAGGGCAGCTGCGTGCTCAGGCCAAACAATCGCCCGATCAGGCGCTCAAGGCCGCTGCGCAGCAATTCGAGGCCGTGTTCATGAACATGATGCTCAAGAGCATGCGTGAAGCCACGCCGCAGGATGGCATGATGGATAGTGATCAGACCCGGATGTTCACCGGCATGCTGGACCAGCAACTGGCGCAGAACATGTCCACCCGCGGCATCGGTCTGGCCGACATGATGGTCAGGCAGTTGGGTAACAGCGGGCAGATGTCCCCCTCAGTCCCCACTTTCCCTCCTGTTAATCCGCAATCCGCAATCCGCAATCCGCAATCGGTGCCTTCCGCCTTTAATGCAACGACTCAGCAGGACTTTGTGAACAAGATGCTGCCGCACGCCATGCAGGCGAGTCAGTCTAGCGGTGTTCCGCCGCAGTTGATGCTGGGGCAGGCTGCGCTGGAGAGCGGATGGGGAAAACGCGAGATTCATATGGCGGATGGCAGTAACAGCTTTAATCTGTTCGGCATCAAGGCCAATGCCGGCTGGCAGGGTAAGGTCGCCGAGGTGATGACCACGGAATATACCCATGGCGTGGCTCACAAACAGGTCGAAAAATTTCGCGCCTACTCCTCCTATGCGGAGGCATTCAAGGATTATGCGGGTATGATGAGCAACAATCCGCGCTACGCGAATGTGCTGCAGCAGGCGGGCAGCCCGTCCGGAATGGCGAACGCTTTGCAAAAATCCGGCTATGCGACCGATCCGAAATACGCAGAAAAACTGGTGAGCGTGATGAGGCAGATGAATATCGCCGGTTAACGCGATGCATCAGTATTTTTCGCCCCGCCCGTTAATACCCCTAAAGAATTTCAGCGGTGTGCCGATAATCCGGACAAGAGGGTCGATGGGCTGACAAAGGAAAAAACATGGGAAGCAATATATACAGTGCCTCGCTGAGTGGCATGAATGCAGCGCAGTACGGGTTGGCCACGACCCAGCATAATATTGCCAACGCAAGCACACCTGGCTATACCCGTCAGCAAATGGTGGTTACTGCACGGGCTTCTCAGGCAACCGGTGCCGGTTTCGTCGGGCAGGGCGTGGATGTCGGCAGTGTGGTGCGGACCTATGACGAATTTCTGACGACCCAGGTGCGACAGGAGCAGAGTCAGGCCAGCTATTTGAGCACCTATCTGTCGTCCATGACGCAGATGGACAATTTGGTGGCCGATCCGGCCACCGGCGTTTCGCCTGCCATGCAGGACTTCTTCAATGCGATGAACGGGGTGGCCAACAGTCCCGAATCCGTTCCCGCGCGCCAGACGGTATTAAGTGCGGCGCAGGCTGCCGTGAACCGTTTTCAGGCGATGGATCAGCGCCTGAGCGACATTTCAAATGGCCTGACCGGCCAAATTGCCGGCAGCGTGCAAATGGTCAATACCTATGCAAACCAGATTGCCGCCCTGAACGGCAATATAAAAAGCGCACTCTCCATGTCTCAGGGGCAGCAGCCCAATGATTTGATGGATCAGCGCGATTATCTGGTCAATCAGCTGAACAAGGAAATAAAGGTCTCGGTTCAGCAGCAGAGCGATGGCTCGATGAGCGTGTTCGTGGGCAACGGCCAGGCCCTGGTGATAGATGAAAAGGCCATGGCCTTGCAGGTGGTGCAGTCACCCGTCGATCCCAGTAAGGTCAATATTGCCTACCTGAATAATGGCAAGATTACTTCCTTGCAGCAGAGCAGCCTGCAAGGCGGCAGCCTGGGTGCCTATCTGACTTTCCGTGACCAGAGCCTGGAGCCCGCGCGCAATGCCCTGGGGCGTGTGGCACTGGGTTTCGCCGCCAGCATCAACCAGCAGAATCAATCAGGGCAGGATCTGAACGGCGTGCTGGGTAGCGGCCTGTTGAATTCCGCAGCGCCACGCGTGGATACGGGCGTGAACAATACCGGCACGGCCTCTGTGACGGCCACGATAGCGGACGTGTCGGCGCTGACGACCAGCGATTACCAGCTCAGATTCGATGGCGCCAACTACACAATGACGCGTTTGTCTGATAATGTCGTCAGCTATCTGGGCGCGACACTGGTGCCTGCGCCAACGGTGGACGGCGTTACTGTCAATCTGGCTTTTGGTGCGATGGCTGCGGGAGACGGTTTTCTGATACGTCCCACGGCCAATGCAGCGAGAGATATCGCGCTGCTGACAACGGACCCGACCAAGCTGGCCGCGGCTGCCCCCATGCGCACCAGTGCGGCTCTGGCCAATATAGGCTCGGCGAAGATCAGTGCGGGTTCGGTGAATGCGCCGCCGCTTGATGCGGCCTTGCAGTCGCCGTTGAGCATTACCTTTACCAGTCCGACGACCTATGCCGTGAGCGGCGCAGTGCCGGCAGTCGTGGGCGACCAGGCCTATGTGTCGGGACAGGATATAAGCTATAACGGCTGGACGATGCAAATTAGCGGTACCCCTGTTGCGGGCGATGTGTTTAACGTGGCGTCCAATACGGGTGCATCGGGTGATAATCGCAATGCCTTGCTGATGGCGGCATTGCAAAACCGTAATTTGATGATCAATGGCACGAGCAGCCTGCAGAGCGCATACAGTCAGCTGGTCGGCCAGATAGGCTCCAAGAGCAGTGAACTGGCCGTGACCAGCATGGCACAGGACACCATGCTTAACCAGACCATCAGCGCGCAGCAGTCGGTCTCGGGGGTGAATCTGGACGAAGAGGCGGCGAATTTGATGCGATATCAGAAAGCCTATCAGGCGGCGGCCAAGGCGATGGAAATTGCCAATTCCATGTTTGATTCGCTGTTGTCATTAGGAAGGTAGGTGTGAGATGCGTATCAGTTCAAATACTATTTTTGACAGCAATGTAGCGGCATTAAACCAGCAGCAGGCGCGCCTGTTGCAGACCCAGCAACAGATAGCCGGCGGCAAGCGGCTGTTGAGCGCTTCTACCGATCCAATCGCGGCCACGCGTGCGCTGGATATTGCCCAGTCGGACGCCAGCAATACCCAGCAGGCTTCCAACCGTACTGCCGCGCGCCATACCCTGTCGCTGGCGGAGAGTACGCTGCAAAGCGTGACTTCGTTGATTCAGGATGTCAGGACGGCCACCGTATATGCCGGAAACGGTTCGCTCAATAACAGTGACCGCAGTACGCTGGCTACCAATCTGAGCGGGCGTCTGCAGGAGTTGATCGGGCTGGCGAACAGCACGGATGGCGTGGGCAATTATTTGTTTTCCGGGTTCCAGTCCAAGACACAGCCTTTTGTGGATACACCGGCCGGCATGGGCTATTTCGGCGATGACGGACAGCGCATGACGCAAGTCGGTTCGGGGCGGCAAATGGCGGCGAACGACGGCGGCGCGGACGTGTTCATGCGCATCAAGAATGGCAATGGCACGTTTGTCACTCAATCGACGGCAGGAAATGCGGGCAGCGGGGTCATCGGTGCGGGTGCGGTAGCCGATCCGGCACTGTTGACTGGGAATAACTACAGCATCAGTTTCAGCGTGCTTGCCGGTACCACGAGTTACAGCGTGACCAATACCACGACCGGATTGCCGGTCGCGGGCATGACCGCGCAGCCTTTTGTCAGCGGGCAGGTCATCACCTTCGACGGCATGCGCTTCGATATCCAGGGCGCACCTGCGGACGGAGACAGCTACACGATTGCGCCCAGTACCAACGAGAGTGTTTTCAAAACCATAGCGGATCTGATCACCACGCTGAACACGCCGGCGGCAGGTGCTAATCTGACCAATGGACTGAGGCTGGGGCTCAATAACCTGGACAATGCGCTGGACAATGTGCTGAACGTCCGCTCTACATTGGGCTTGCGCCTCAGTGAAATAGATGCCTTGCAGGTGGCAGGCGAGAATCTGGGGCTGCAATTCAAGCAGACGCTATCCCAGTTGCAGGACACCGATTACAACAAGGCGATCAGCGATCTGACGCAACAGCAGGCCACCTTGCAGGCGGCGCAACAATCTTTTGCCAAAGTCACCGGTTTGTCACTGTTCAACTATATGTGATTTTCTTGCGCGCGGCTGGCCTGCCGCGCGGTTCATTTTCCCCAGGTTGCATGAGTGGAAACAGCAGCAATTCCGCCCCCGTCGTTTGGATGCATACATGGCATTGTCAGCCTGGGTGATTAATTCGCCAGCGTCGCTGGCATCGCCCGGATACAAGGCGACGCCTATGCTGCCGGAAATTTGCATGCTGACTTCGTTGATGTGAAAGGGTTGCTCCAGAACATCGAGGATATTGTCGGCGACCATCTCGACTTTGTTTGTGTCGGTGAGCTCGGCAAGTATGACGGTAAATTCGTCCCCGCCCAGGCGCGCCACGGTATCGCTGTTGCGTACGCAGGAGTTGATCCGCCGTGCGGCTTCAGCCAGCAACTGGTCGCCTACATCATGACCGTAAGTGTCGTTGATTTCCTTGAAGTAGTCCAGATCGATGAACAGCAGGGCCAGGAACAGCGTGGCGCGCCGGCATTTCCTGATTTCCTGATCAAGACGGTCGAGGAACAGGCGGCGGTTGGGCAGATTGGTGACCGTGTCGTAATTGGCCTGCCGCCACATCAGATCCTCTGCGTGTTTCTTTTCGGTGATGTCGGAAAAGATGGCCACATGACGGTGCACGCTGCCATCCCGGTTGACGATCACATTGATGGTCAGCTGTTCGGCATATAATTCGCCGTCTTTGCGCCGGTTCCACAATTCACCGTGCCAGTGTCGATCGCTTTTGAGGCTTAGCCACATGTCGTGGTAGAACGCTTTGGACTGCTTGCCGGAGCTCAGCATGTTGGGCATGCGGCCTATCACCTCATCGGGTTCATAGCCTGTGATGGTGGTGAAGGCGGGGTTGACGCTGACGATGCGGTTATCCGCATCGGTGATGAGAATGGATGCACTGCTGGCGTTGAATACCGAAGCGGCCAGCGCCAGTTCTTCTTCATGGCGTTTGCGGGCCGAAATGTCGCGCACAAACACGAAGAACACGCCGCCGCGCAGCTCCGAATAAGTGACACTCGCCTCGATCTGGATCAGATGTCCCTGCTTGTGGCGATGTTGAGTCTCGAAGAAGTCGTGCTTTGATGCCATGACCGCCTGGATGTGAGCGGCCGTCTCCTCGGGAGATTCGCTGGCCTCGACATCGAAAATGTGCATGGACAGCAGCTCGTCGCGCGAGTAGCCGATCATACGGCAGTAGGCCTCATTGGCATCCAGGATGCGTGCGTCCTGCGCACTGGCGATCCAGAAGCCGTCCGTGGTGGTCTGCACGATGGTTTGATATTCGAGTTCCTTGAGCTTGCGCTCGGAGATGTCGCGGCAGATGTTCAGTGTGTAGCTTTTCCCATCGCGCTCGATCAGGCGGATGTGCATCTCGACCGGGATGCGGCGGCCGCTGCGGTGTATATGCACCGCCTCGAAGGTGGCCTGTCCATCCTTTTTTATCTGCGCAAAACGCTCGGGGATCAGGGCGCGGGATTCAGGATCATCGATATCGCCGGGGCGCATCTGCAGCAATTCCTCTCGGCTGTATCCGGTGTGATCGCAGGCGGCCTGGTTGACCTCGATGAAGTTGCCTGACATATCCAGCAGGAAAATCGGGTCGGCGGCATAGTCGAAGGCCAGCTTGCAGATTTCGGCCGGAGGTGAATTAGTGCTCATTTATTGCCCGCTTCTTCGTCTTGAACTGATGTTAGGGCCGGATGGCCGTATCGCCGGTATTTTACTGTTAATACCCGAGGAATACATACGGAATTGCTGATACATAATCGTAATTGCGGCAATTGGGCGAAAATCTTTAACCTAAACCTCGAAAAAGCAGTTGTCCACGAAAAGCACGAACAAACACGAACAAATTCAAATACATGTCAGGATTTGTTGTGCCACCCGTTAGGTGGGTTGGTAAACTTATGCAATCAATTGTTTTCTTTCGTGAATTTCGTGTCTTTTGTGGATAAAAAGCTGTTTTAAGGATAAATGCACGCAGTGAATTATTTTCCTGCCCGCACGCCTGCGGAAGAGCGGAAAACACGCATGTTTTTCATCCTTCAAATTGCGCTTTTTGGGTTAAACTGCGCGCCTCTTTACGGCTGTCGGCAGCCGTACACGGCTTAACCCTCTGAATATTGAAATCATGTCGATCGAAGCCCCCGCATTTAAAATCAAGACTGGCACGCTATCCGTGTTGCAGCTGCACATCCTCACGACCGACATGGTGCAGTTGAAGGAACAGCTGGCGCTGCGTCTGAGACTGACGCCTGATTTTTTCGCCAGCACACCGATCGCGCTGGAGCTTACTGCCATAGCGGATTCCGCTACGGAACTGAATTATGCCGAGCTGGCCGCCTTCATGCTGGAGCACGGCATGTGTGCGGCGGGTGTCGTCGGCGGCTCGGCCGCGCAGCGTGCGGCGGCGGTGCAGGCGGGTCTGGGCTTGTTTACGGAAGCGCCGGTCAGAAACTCCATCAAAAGAGATCAGGCTCAGCCCGTGACGGCGAGCCCGGCCGCAGAATTGCGTGAACAGCCTGAGTTGCCGGGATTGGCTCTGTCTGAAACCCCGTCCGCCGCGCCGCATCAGGCTGCGGCTGAAATACCTGCCAGGCCGACGATGGTGATAGACAGGCCGGTACGCACCGGGCAGCGCATCTACGCCGAGGGTGCTAGTCTGGTGGTGCTGGCGATAGTCAATGCGGGTGCAGAACTGATAGCCGACGGTGATATACACGTCTATGCACCGATGCGCGGAAAAGCGATCGCGGGCGCGCAGGGCAACACGGCGGCGCGCATCTTTGTGCAGGGCATGGAGGCGGAATTGCTGTCGATTGCCGGATGCTTCAAGGTGTTTGAGGACGGTATCCCGGAAAACGTGCGCGGCAAACCCGCTCAGGTGCATCTGGAGGGATCGCGTTTGCTCATCCTGCCCTTGATGCACTAAGTTTTTTCTGCGGGCTGTTTGCGGGTAAAATGCGCGACTGTTATCAATTGTTCGGGAAATGAAACGTGGCTAAAGTTATTGTAATTACTTCAGGGAAAGGCGGCGTGGGCAAGACGACTACCAGCGCCAGCTTTTCCAGCGGGCTGGCCCTGCGCGGCAACAAAACCGTGGTTATCGACTTCGATGTGGGCTTGCGTAACCTCGATCTCATCATGGGGTGCGAGCGACGCGTGGTCTATGACATCATCAACGTGATCAATGGTGAAGTCTCGCTCAAGCAGGCGCTCATCAAGGACAAAAACTGCGATAATCTGTTCATCCTGCCGGCCTCGCAGACGCGCGACAAGGATGCGCTCAACCTCGAAGGTGTCGAACGTATTCTGGAGGAACTCAAGCAGAGTTTTGATTTCATCGTATGCGACTCGCCTGCAGGTATCGAGTCGGGTGCGTTCATGGCGATGTATTTTGCCGACGAAGCGCTGGTGGTCACCAATCCTGAAGTCTCCTCAGTCCGTGACTCGGATCGCATTCTGGGCATACTTGCAGCCAAATCAAAACGTGCGGTAGAGGGGCTGGAGCCGGTCAGGGAGCATTTGCTGGTTACCCGTTATGATCCGAAACGCGTGAATGCAGGAGAAATGCTGTCGGTTACCGACATTCAGGAAATCCTGCGTATCCCTCTGCTGGGTGTCATTCCCGAATCAGAGTCTGTGCTCAAGGCGTCCAATTCGGGCACGCCCGCCATCCATCTGGATAAGAGCGATGTGGCCGATGCCTACCGTGATGTGGTGGGGCGCTTCATGGGGGAAGAATTGCCGATGCGCTTCATCGCCGAGAAGGCGGGATTCTTTAAACGCCTGCTGGGAGGTAACTGAGATGTCCATGATTGCTGGTCTGATTGACTACCTGCGCGGCACCGAAAAGAAAACCGCTGTCGTCGCCAAGGAACGTCTGCAAATAATACTCGCGCACGAACGCGCCGGGCGGGGTACGGCTACGCCGGATTACCTGCCTGCCCTGCAGGAGGAACTGATGGCGGTGATTGCCAAGTACATCCATGTGGACCGTGATTCATTCAAGGTTCAACTGGAGAAACACGATCAGTATGATGTGCTGGAGCTGAACATCACCCTGCCGGACAAGGTGAACAGTCGACGGTAATCAAGCGGGGGCGTATGGGAATACGCCCTTTTTTGTTACAGCAACTTTATCCAGTTACGGCAGTTTCATCAGTTTGAGTGCGGTGGACAGTGCTTCCTGAGTGAGTCTGTCCATGATGGGCACCAGGTAGGGGATGGTAAAGCTCAGGATGAAGAAGCCTACCGTCAGGGTGATCGGGAAGCCGATCGCAAACAGGTTGAGCTGCTGGGCAGCTCGTGTCAGGATGCCCAGCGCCAGGTTGGTGATGAGCAGGGCGGCCAGTATCGGCAGGCAGATTTGCAGCCCGTTGGTAAAGATACTAGCCCCCCAGCTGGCCACTGCGTAATAGCTCTGGGTAGCCATCATGCTGCCGACCGGCAGTGTGTGAAAGCTTGCCGCCACCGCCTCCAGTATCATCAAATGCCCGTCCATCGCGAGAAAGGCGAGTGAGGCGATGACGCCCAGCCACTGTGCGACGATAGGCGAATAGGACGCATTTTGCGGGTCATAGAAGCTGGCGAATCCCAATCCCATTTGCAACCCGGCAAATTCACCGGCCATCTCCACAGCGGTAAAAATCAGTCGCATGCTGAAACCCATCGCGGTGCCTATGATGACTTGCTGAATAATGATCAGCAATCCCTGCGGTGATCCGACAGACACGGCCGGCATGGGCGCGAGCGTCGGGGCGATGATGATGGCCATCAGCATGGCGAGCGCGATCTTGACACGCTTGGGCACCTGTTTGTTGCCCAGTATCGGTGAGGTGGAGATGAGCGCCAGCAGGCGCACCATGGGAAACATCAGCGTGGCCAGCCAGATCTCCAGTTGCGCGCTGGTCAGGGTAAGCATAGATTCTGAGGACTGAGGACTGAGGGATCAGGACTGAGGACTGAGGATTGAGGACTGAGGGCTGAGGACTGGTCCCTCAGTCCTGAATTTGGAGTCCTGTTTCTCACCCTACCATCCACGGAATGTTGCCGTACAGGCGCCGGATGAAGTCCACCATCATGGTGACCATCCACGGTCCGGCGAATATCAACATGATGAAAATTCCCACCAGCTTCGGAATGAACGACAGGGTCTGCTCGTTGATTTGAGTGGCCGCCTGAAAAATGCTCACCAGCAAACCGATGACCAGTGCGCTGAGCAAAAGCGGAGCCGACATCATTAAGGTCATTTCTATGGCCTGCTGGCCGAGGGCGACGACTGATTCAGGTGTCATGATTGCGTATGAATCCTGTAATGACTAGCTAGGTGTAAAAACTTTTTGCCAGCGAGCCGATCAGCAGATTCCAGCCATCGGCCAGGACAAACAGCATGATCTTGAAGGGCAGGGAGATGATGGCGGGTGACACCATCATCATACCCATGGACATCAGCACGCTGGCAACCACCATGTCTATGATGAGGAACGGAATAAATATCACGAAACCTATCTGGAAGGCCGTCTTCAGTTCGCTGGTGACATAGGCGGGGACGAGCAGGCGCAGCGGTACGTCTTCGGCGCTTTGCAGCGCATCGCTGCCCGAGATTTTGACAAACAGGGCGAGGTCAGCCTCGCGGGTCTGGCGCAACATAAAGGTTTTGAGCGGGACCACGCCTTTTTCCACTGCCTGTTGCAAGTCGAGTTTGCTCTCGCTGTAAGGTAAATAAGCCTCGGTGTAAATTTTGTCGAATACCGGTGACATGACGAAGAACGTCAAAAACAGGGAAAGACCAATCAGCACCTGATTCGGAGGCGAGGCCGGCGTGCCGAGTGCGGAACGCAGCAGGCTCAGCACGATGACGATGCGGGTGAAGGCGGTCATCATCAGCAAAATGGCGGGCAGGAAACTCAGCGAGGTGAGGATCAGCAGGGTTTGCAGGCTCAGACTGTAAGTTTGTCCTCCGCCCGCAGCGGCACGGCTGGTGATGGCAGGGACGGCAACTTCAGCCCACGCGCCCTGGCTGATTCCGAGCAGGGTGAGGGTCAGGAAAATCAGCAGGCTACGGAACATTGTGATGCGCTTCGGAAGGACGGCGTTTGAGCATGGCGGACAGCATTCTGGCGAATTTGTTATCAGAAGTCGCCGAACTAAAGGAATCGGACTGCCAGTCCCCGATTTTAGCCATGGTGTGTAAGGTGCGTATCTGGCCCGGGCCTACGCCGACCAGCAGCCAAGTGTCCTCCACTTCGATCAGCACCACGCGCTCGCGCTGTCCGACGGCGACACTGCCGATAACCTTGAGCAAATTCCCCGTTCCCTGTTGCGCGAGATTCATGCGCTTGAGCAGCCAGGCTACGGCCAGAATAGCGACCAGTACCAGCAGCAAGCTGCTGATGATCTGCACTATATTTCCCGAGCTGACAGCAGCGGGGGGCGGCGTGATGGCAGGGCGTACTGCTTCAATGGCTGTCGCGGCGGATGAAGCGTACAGCATCATCGACGCGGCAAGCGTGCGCAGCAGGGCGGGTTTCGTCATCGTGGTCTATCCGTTAGCGGTTCAGGCGGCGCAGGCGTTCGGAGGGCGTAATGACATCGGTCAGGCGTATGCCGAGTTTGTCGTTTACCACCACGACCTCGCCCTGCGCAATCAGAAAACCGTTGATCATCACGTCCAGCGGTTCACCGGCCATGCCGGCCAGTTCGACCACTGACCCTTGCGCCAGTTGCAGTAAATTCTTGATCGGCATTTTGGTGCGTCCCAGCTCAACGGTCAGTTGCACCGGGATGTCCAGTATCATGTCGAGATCATTTTGCGTGGTGGCACCGCCGGATGAGCCGAATTTTTCGAACACATGCGGCTTGCTCGCAGTGTCAGACTGGACGGGCGCGGTCTCCTGTTCGGCCATCGCGGCGGCCCAGTCATCGGTACCCGCAGCGGTTTGTTCTGACATGGCTGCACCCCAGTCATCCGCAGTGATGGCCGTTTCATCAGACATTGCTTTCTCCTTCGTTGCTCGTAAGCATTTTTGCTATTCTGAGTGCGTATTGGTTGTTGAACACGCCATATTTACATTCCATGATCGGTACGCTATCGACGGATGCAGTGATATTTTCCCCTACTTCCAGCGGGATGATATCGCCGTTGCGCATCTTGAGTACTTTTTCCAGCGTGATGTTTGCATGGCCCAGCGTGGCAACCAGTTCTATGTCGGCGCACTGCACCTGCCTGGAAAGCAGTTGCAACCAGCGTTTGTCCACCGTCATGTGTTCGCCCTGCATATTGCTGTAGAGCAGGTCCTTGACCGGTTCCAGCATGGAGTAGGGCATACAGACGTGGAAAGCGCCGCCATTGCCGGCCAGTTCGATGTCGAACGTGGTGACGATGACTACTTCGTTGGGGGTGGCGATGTTGGCGAACTGCGGGTTCATTTCGGAACGCACAAATTCAAATTCCAGGGGCTGCACCGCTTCCCATGCCTTGCCATAGGCTTCAAAAGCGACAGCCAGCATTTTCTGTATGATGCGCTGTTCGGTCTGTGTGAATTCCCGGCCTTCCACGCGTGTGTGAAAACGCCCGTCGCCGCCAAACATGTTGTCCACCGCCAGAAAAACCAGATTCGGATCGAAGATGAACAGTCCGTTGCCGCGTAACGGTTTGGCCTGAACGATGTTCAGGTTGGTGGGGACAGCCAGATTGCGCACAAATTCGCCGAATTTCAACACGCGCACCGGCCCCACCGAGATTTCAGGGGTGCGGCGAATAAAATTGAACAGGCCGATGCGGAACAAACGGGCAAAACGCTCGTTGATGATTTCCATGGTGGGCATGCGCCCACGCACGATGCGTTCCTGTGAAGCAAGATTGTATGAGCGTACCTCACCGGCAACGGGTTCGGGATGATCTTTGACATCATCCGTCTCGCCGTGCACACCCTTGAGCAGGGAGTCAACTTCGTCTTGTGAGAGGAATTCGCTCATTTTTTATTGAATAATGAATGAGGTGAACAGCACTTCTGCTATACCCTTCTTGCTGTGTGTCGTTTCCGCGTGTTCGCTCTGCACTTCCTCGCCTTCGACTGCCGGCTGTGTCGCGCGAACGACGGGTGCTGTCTTGCGCAGGCCCATGACATATTCGACTTGTGCCTTGATGTCGTTCGCCAGCTTTTCCTTGCCGACGACAGTGGACAGTTCGGACGGACGCTTGCTTTGCAGCAGCATATTGATTCTGTGCAACACCTCGGGGTTGTTCGCCTTGAGTTTTTCTTCCAGTTCCGGCTTGCTGAGCTTGAGGGTGATGGCGACCTGCAAATAGCGATCCCCCTCTTCCTGCATCAGATTGGCGGTGAACGTACCGATCTCGACAAATTTTGGCGGAAGCGCCTCATGGGAGGCTTCTTCTTCGTCATGATCGCCGTCTGCGACCTCTTCGCCTTCAGCGGCCTGATCCTGCTTGACCGGATGGGAAGGTTTCATCAGAAAGAAAGCAGCTCCACCCCCGCCAGCCAGCAGCACGACTACGGCGACAATGATGATGAGCATTTTTTTGCTTTTGGGTGGCTGATCACCGGTTGTGGCTGGTTTTGCTGGCTTTGACATTCTGCGATTCCTTTTCGATGGTTGAATTATGAGATTAAACGTAGCGAATGATGGCACAAATAACGCTGGTTTCACCCGCTAAATTAACCTTTCCGTGGAATTTTTCAGGCAAAGGTGTCAACCATGCCCTTATGCTGGCGTGCCGTCATCGGCGGCAGGCTTGCCATTGCGGCGTCTGCCGGGGCGTCGTCTGCCATTCTGCGGCTATGGGCGCGTTGATTCATGTGATGGGCGCTGTTATCACGCGGCGTCTGGTCGCTGACGGTGGCCTGTCCCAGCATGATACCGTTATCGGCCAGACTTTCGCGTAGTTTAGGTATGGCATTCTCAATCGCGTCACGAACCGCGCTGTGGGGCGAGGTGAACTGGGCTGTGGCCTGATTATCTGAAATCTTCAGGACGATATTGATGGGCCCCAATTCAGGCGGATTCAGATGCAGTTCGGCGACCTGATTTTTTTGCGTGCTGATCCAGCTGACTTTTTGTGAGAATTCCGCAGGCCATGCACTGTGGCCTAGCGGTGCCGTGAAGGTGTTGCCGGAGGCGGGTGTCGTCGCGCCGGGCTGCAGGCCGGGTGTCGTGCCGGCCTGCGCCTGTGGAGGCTGCACAGGCAGTGCGCTGGTCAATTCAGTCGCTTTGAGCGGCTCGCTGCGCAACCCCGGCTTTGCGGTCACGTCCGCACTCGTCACGGCAGAGGGAACAGGGGCGTTGTCGCGCGCCGCGCCGGTGCGCGTAGCGGTCGCACGGGCAGGGGGCTCGGTGCTGTTAGCCGACAATGCCGGCGTGCCGATGGCGGGTTTTTTGACACTCGATGTCGATTTGTCGCCGGGCTCGGCTGCTGCCTTGTGGACGAGACTGGCAGCGATGGTGTTGCTGTTGATTTCGCCGGCTGTTGTTGTCTTGCCGGCGAGTTCGGGGGGAACCGTCAGCATGCCAGCCGGTACGGCGGCTGTTGTCACGATGTTGAGTTCGCTGCCCCCTGTCGCACAGTCCTTGAGTTCACCGCCCTCTGTCACCCCGTCCTTGAATTCTGAGCCCACTGGTTTCCTGTTGTCCGGATCAGCGACCGCTGCTGCGCTGAGTTCGTCGGCAACGACTGCCTTGCCGCCGGCTTCAGGGGCTGATTTAGACTCCTGCTTGGCAAGCAGCAGGATGGCCAGCGGGTTGGCAACCTGATCTGCGGGGATTGCCGGCGCCGCCTGCGGATCTTTTTCATCAGTTGCTGTCGTGGTTCCGGAATCGGCAGGTTTCGCGTTGTCCGCTGTCTTGTCCGTATGGCCACTCATTTGTCTTGCCAGCACGGAACCAAACGATTCTGCGGACTTGTCGACGGACTTCGCCGTGATACTCGATTCGTCGCCGCGTGCAAGCTGGCCGGATAATTTTGGAAGACTGCTGGTATTGTTCAACATGGTATTGCTCCGATATCAGGGAGTTCGTTCAACGCAGGCATCGCTACGACTGCCTTACTTGTTTTCAGTCTCGCGCATCTTGTAGGCGGCACTTCTGCCGGTGTGTTCATCCATTGCGCGTTGTTCCAGTTTTGCCTCTGCCTTATTTTGCGTTTCGATATGGCGCTGTTGCAAGGTATCGAATGACTTGAGCTTGCGTTGTGTATTGCTGAATTCACCCCGCCCCCTCTGCGTTGACAATTTGCTTTGTTCAACCGCCTTGATTTGTTGCGCGATGGCCAGGTCAAGTTTATTGATGAATTCCTGAAAATTGCGCAGCAGGGCAGGGTCTATCGCATTCAGGCTGGATTCCTGCATGCGCATCTGGTAGTCCTTGCGGTATTGTTGCAATATTTCCAGCTGGGCCTGTGCATCATATTGCAGTTTGTTGAGCTGCCCGAGGCGGCGCGTGGCCGTATCATTTTCGATCTGCGCCAGATTCAACAAGGGTTGCAAGTGGAAGGGTTTAGTCATGGTCGTTAGTGTATGGGCTCAAACAGGGCCGCCAGTTGTGCGATGCTGTTCTGATATGTTTCGCTTTGATGCATGCCTTGCTTTAAAAATTTCTCCATGCGGGGATAGAGCTTGATCGCCTCGTCCAGCAAGGGGTCACTGCCGCTGATATAGGCACCTACGCTGATTAAATCACGATTGCGCTGATAATGCGCATACATGTGTTTGAATTTTTGCACCAGTGAAGCATGTTCGGGTGTAGCAAGGCGCGACATCACGCGACTGATAGAGGCTTCAATATCGATGGCGGGATAATGCCCCTGTTCCACCAGACGCCGCGACAGGACGATATGTCCATCCAGAATGGCGCGGGCGCTGTCAGCGATCGGGTCCTGCTGATCGTCTCCCTCTGTCAGTACGGTATAAAAAGCGGTGATCGATCCGCTACCCTCCACGCCGTTCCCGGCCCGTTCAACCAGTTGCGGCAGTTTGGCGAAAACCGATGGCGGGTAGCCCTTGGTTGCGGGGGGTTCGCCCACTGCCAGGGCGATTTCACGTTGCGCCATCGCGTAGCGGGTCAGTGAATCCATGATGAGCAGCACATTTTTGCCCTGATCGCGGAAATATTCGGCAATGGTGGTGGCGTAGGCCGTGCCCTGCAAACGCATCAGCGGCGAGGTGTCGGCGGGGGTGGCAACCACCACGGAGCGCGCCATTCCCTCCTTGCCGAGAATGTCGTTGATGAATTCTTTTACCTCACGGCCCCGTTCGCCTATGAGTCCGACCACGGTGACGTCTGCGCTGGTATAGCGCGCCATCATACCGAGCAGCACGCTCTTGCCCACGCCTGAGCCTGCGAACAGTCCCATGCGCTGGCCCCGTCCTACCGAGAGCAGGCTGTTGATGGCACGTACGCCTACATCCAGCGGCGTGTCGATCGAGGTGCGTTCCAGCGGATTGAAAGGGCGGCTTTGCAGCGGGGCTGAAGCGGTTTCCAGCAGGGGGCCGAGTTGATCGAGCGGTCTGCCCGCGCCGTCCAGCACGCGACCGAGCAACATGTCGCCTACCGGAAGATGTTTGGCATGATCAGAGATGCGGCGGCGCAGCGGTTTGCGTTTACCCGAAAGCGTCAGGGTGTGCACGGGTTCAATCGGCATGACACGCGCGCCGGGAATCAAGCCGTGGGCATCGTTTTCCGGCATCAGGAACAGTTTTTCACCGGAAAATCCGACGACTTCAGCATCGACTGTGGTGTTGGTCAGGCGTATCGCGCAGGTACTGCCCACCGGCATCTGCAAACCGACGGCCTCCATGATCAGGCCGGTTACCTTGGTCAGGTGACCGCTGGGCGGCATGGTGTTGCAGTCGGCCACATATTCACGTCCTTCCGCGAGGAATTCCTGCCAGCGAAGGCTGTGGGGGTTGGGGAGTGCAGGATCGAGGACCGAGGATGCAGGATCGAGGATCAGGGATTCGGGGAACGGTTCTGTCCTCAGGGTCAGGTCTAGGTCGTCAGCCATGATTTATCCTGCCCGATAGATTCTACAGCATGTTTCCAGCGAGACTGGTTGCTGGCATCCACATTGCTGTGTGCTGTTTCTACACGACAACCGCCGATCTCGATTTGCGGGTCGCTAAAAATTTTCCACCCGGCCTGTGCCAGATGTTCTCCCATCTGTTCACGCACGCGTTCTGCATCTTCAGGGTGCAGAATGAGATGTGCATTCTGGTTGAAGTGTGGCAGAGCACTGATGGCGGCCGTGACGACTTTCAGGATGATTTCAGGCTTGACCTGCAATGCTTCAACAACCATCTTGTGTGCGATTTCCAGCGATAAGTCCAGAAGTGACTGCGCAAGCTGCTCATCAAATTGGGTAAGTGCAATTTGCAGATTTTGCATCAGGGTTTGCAGTTGCATCGTTTCATGTTGCGCCTGCTGGATGCCATTCGCATAGCCTGCCTGCTGCCCGCTGGCATAGCCTTCGTCGTAAGCCTGCTGCTTGATTTTTTTTAATTCGGCTGCTTCCATTTCAGCAGCCGTAATCAGCGCGGCAGGTGAGGGGGCGGAGGGTTTTTTCCTGAACTCCGGCACAGGATCAAACGATGCCAGTTCCCAGCGCTGAAAGGCGGTAAGCTGTTCCTTGGGTACGGTCGGATTCTGCATCGATACGGTATCATCAGACATACGCGTCCTCATCTCCCTTGCCGCCAAGCGCAATCTGACCTTCATCGGCCAGGCGTTTGACTATCTTGAGAATTTCCTTCTGGTTAGCCTCGACATCGCTGAGCTTGACTGGGCCCTTCGATTCGAGGTCTTCGCGCATCATTTCGGCAGCGCGAGACGACATGTTCTTGAAGATCTTTTCGCGCAACTCTTCGCTGGCACCCTTGAGCGCGATGATCAGCGCCTCGGATTGCACTTCGCGCAGGATCAGCTGTATGCCTCTGTCATCAACATCCAGAACATTCTCGAAGACAAACATCTTGTCTTCGATTTTTTGTGCCAGGTCAGGGTCAAAACTGCGTACCTTATCCATCATTTCGGCTTCCAGTGTGCCACCCATGAAATTCAGGATTTCTGCGGCGGTGCTTATGCCGCCTTTCAGGTTTTTCTTGCTCTTGGAACCCCCGCTCATCAGCTTGCTGAGCACATCGTTGAGCTCACGCAGGGCGACGGGTTGTACGCCATCCAGGGTAGAAATACGCAGCAATACGTCATTGCGGGTGCGTTCTGTGAGCATTTTCATGATGCCGGCTGCCTGATCCGGTTCCAGGTGTACCAGTATGGTGGCGATGATTTGCGGATGCTCGTTACCTATCATTTCAGCCACCGCTCCGGGATCCATCCATTTCAGGCTCTCGATGCCGCTGGTGTCGCTGCTGTGCATGATGCGGTCCAGCAAACCGGCGGCCTTGTCGTCTCCCAGCGCCTTGGTGAGCATGTTGCGGATGTAATCGTTGGAGTCCATGCCTATCGTGGTTTTCTCGGCGGCGGCGACCAGAAAATCGTGGAACACCTGTGAGATTTGATCGCGCGTCAGATTATTCAGCGCAACCATCGCGGTGCTGATTTTCTGCACTTCTTTGGGCCCCAGGTATTTGAGTACCTCTGCGGCTTCGTTTTCGCCCAGTGTCATCAGGAAGATTGCACTATTTTGCACGCCATCACTCATTGCCGTTCACCCAGTCCTTGATTACGCTTGCGACCACTTTGGGATCCTGCTGAGCGATTTGCCGCGCGATATTGAGATTCTGTTCGTAGGGTGCGACCGGCGGCGTGTATTGCCCTGTCGCGCTGTCCACCCCGGCTATCCCGCCCGTACCGCCTTCGGTAGCGGCCAGTATGCCCTGCTCGCTGACGCCTGCTTCTGCGCCGCCCGCCTCGCCGCCGGCCTCGCCGCCGGCCTCATGGTCGTCTACCTCGAAGCGTCCCAGCGGACGGAAGGCCGGCTTGATGATCTTGAACACCACGATCAGCATGACCACGGCGATGATTAAATATTTGGCGAGTTGTTTTGCAAGCTCTATCATCTCCGGTTGCTGCCACAGCGGTATTTCTTTAATCTCTTCTTTCTCGTCGTTAAATGCCGCATTCTGTATGTTCAAGCTGTCGCCCCGAGTCGGGTCGAAGCCGACTGCATCCTTAACCAGATTGTCGATCTGAACTTTTTCTGCATCGCTCAGCGGCACCAGACTGACCTTTCCTTTCGGATCGGTTACTTTGCGGTTGTTGATGACCACGGCCACAGACAGGCGTTTGATCATACCAACAGGCAATATGGTATGACTGATGGTGCGATCCACTTCGTAATTGACGGTGTTTTCCTTGTGCAGATTGTCCAGTTTTGCGCTGTTTTCCGCGTCGGCCGCGCCGGGTGCTGCAACAATAGGGGCGGTGGCCGGAACGGGGGGTTGATTGCTTAAGGCGCCGGGCACGCCGCTTGCGCTCAGACCGGAGCCGTTCAGGGTTTCCAGGCTTTGCTGACTGCGTATGCTGCTTTCGGACGGGTTCTGGTTGGGTTTGTAGATTTCCGCCGTTTGCTCGGTACGCGCAAAATCAATGCTAGCCGTTACCTGAGCGCGTACATTGCTTGCCCCGAGCAGCGGCGCGAGTATGGATTCGATGCGGCGGATGTAGTTTTGCTCGATCTGCTGCACATATTTGACCTGTTTGGTGTCCAGGCCCATGCCGTGTTCATCCTGAAGTGCGCTCAGCAGGGTGCCGGCCTGGTCGACCACGGTGACATTCTTGGCCGACATTTCCGGCACGCTGCTGGAAATCAGGTGCACAATCGCGCTGACCTGTGCGGAATCGAGCAGGCGGCCGCCGTGCAGGGTAAGCACCACTGAGGCGCTGGGCTTTTGTTGTTCCTTGACGAAAACGCTGGGTTTGGGAATGGCCAGGTGGACGCGTGCGTTGGCGACTGTGGCTATGCTTTGTACCGAGCGTGCCAGCTCGCCTTCCAGTGCGCGCTGGTAATTGACCTGTTCGGCAAACTGCGTGATGCCGAATTTCTGATTTTCCATCAGTTCGAAGCCCACGGTTCCGCCCTTGGGCAAGCCCTGCGAGGCCAGTTTCAGACGCGCTTCATGAACGTGCTCGGCGGGTATCATCAGCGCGCCCCCCCCCTCGGCAAACTTGTAGGGGATATTCAGTTGTTGTAGCGATTCGATGATGGCACCGCCATCGCGATCCGACAGATTGCTGTATAGCACGCGGTAGTCGGGAGCCTGCCCCCACATCCATGCGCCCGCTATCAGCGCAATCAACGCGGCTATGCCGGCTCCCAGCCCCATTTTCTGCTGGAGACTGAGTTGCTCGAAGCGATTGCTTGCGCTAGCTGCTGCTGTTGCGATATTTGCTTGTTCGTTCATGATGATTACGGGCTATACCGGAAAGCCACTGGGCAGTGAACCCATTATCTGTATCTTACGTGTTTGTTAAGTGAAGAATAAAGGGAAAATTACCTGCCTGTTCTTCTGATATTGAGTGCGCCTCCTTGCGTATTGTATGCCTACTGATAACAGCGTGTAGCCAGTAGCGAATGGTTTTGTGACGGGCTTCGTGCTACGGGCTAATGAGGAGAACAAATATGAGTAACATTTCAGCTGTTGATGGTTTGCTGGCACAGATGCGGGTGGCGGCAGCAGCAGCCGGCTTGCGTGAGCCCAGCCAGGCAGCACAAGTTGGCAAAGTGGACTTTTCCAGTGTACTCAAGAGCACGCTCGATGGCGTGGCGCAGTCTCAGCAAAAGTCCGAAGCGCTGCAGCAGTCTTTCGTGATGGGAGACGATAAAGTCAGCCTGAGCGACACCATGATAGCCATGCAAAAAGCCAGCATCAATTTTCAGGCTACCGTTCAGGTGCGCAACAAGTTTGTGCAGGCGTACAACGATGTCATGAACATGCAGGTTTAACCCCGGGTTGAACCCAAATTGTCAATTAGCAAAAAACCACGTCATGCCGGCGAAGGCCGGTATCCAGATGATCGAATAATACCCACGAAGTGGGACATAAACCCGGTTCTGTCCGCTTCGCGGCGTGTTTTTTTGCTGGATTCCCGCTTTGCGAGCAGCCGCTTCGCGTCTTGCCTGCTTAACCCTCTGCGCGGGAATGACGGCTCTAATGAATTTTTCGGGTTGAATAGTCGTTTTTCACCAGCCTGCTAGTCTTTTGTCCTGGTGCGCTGCATGGTTGTGACATAGCGTTGCAGCAGGATGGTGGAAGCACCGTCCAGATCCTTGAATTCACATCCCGCACGGCGCACGGTTTCACCCGAGGGGGTGGATAATAAAACCATGTTTTTCACTTCTATGGTGCCGACGAATTCGCCTACTTCGGGCAGGTCTATCCTGCAGTTTTCATAGCTATGGCCGGGGATAAGATCGGCATTCTGTCCGGCGCAGGTCAGCCCCACGCCACCGCCGCTGATGTCCATGATCGTGACTTCTCGGGTGTTATGCTCCACGGGGGTTGTTTCTGGAATGATGCACAGCAGGGGGTCAGCAACGGGTGTGGTCAGGCGGAAATATTCACGGCGTTGCAGGCGGTGTATGCTGTCAGGCAATGCCAGAAAGAGCGCGGGCTGGCCCCGGTAGGTTGACGCGCGTGCATGGTCGGAGACAAATTGCACCTTGACCTGAATATGCGAACTGACAAAAATCAGCTGTTGGCTGTCCACGACGCGCTTGTTTTCCAGCTGGCTCTGGCTGGGTTCCAGCCATAGTCCGGAGGCATCCACGCCCAGCAGGGTGGTCAGAATGAAACCCTCATCTGAATAATACAAGGCGATGCGAGAACCGCTTCTGGCGATATTTTGCAGGACAAATTCGATTTCCTTGGCCGAAGTGATGCAATACCTGTCATCCTTCTTGGCGGACAGGATTTCGATTCTCAGCGGGATGTCTCTTTCCATGTTGTTGCGACCACTTTAGTAAAATTGTCGTGCATGATAACAAAATTAAAGCTTTTCTATCGGGGGAAAAGCGGGGTTTTCGTCATGTTCCAGTCGATATAGCCAGGCCAGCAGCTCGGCCACTGCCAGATAGAGTTGCGGCGGTATCTGTTGATCCAGTTCTACTTGCATCAGCAGCCCCACCAGATCTTCGGATTCGTGTACATAAACGCCGCTTTCTCTGGCGCGCGCTATGATGGCCTGGGCGATCAGTCCACGACCCTTGGCGACGACTTTGGGCGCGCCCTGGCTTTGACCATAGGCTAGGGCGATGGCTACCTGTTGAGCGCTTGTGCCTTTCATGTTTTCTCAACCACCGAACTGCTCAGCGGAATGCCCGCTTCAGCCAGCGTCCTGCCCAAGTCGGGCAAGTGGCGATTAAACAGCGCGACCGAGTTCGCATCTGCCGCCTGCAAGGTGAGCGTGACCTCGCCCTGGCTAAATACCAGGCGTGCATGGACATCGCCCAGCCTGGGCAGGGCAAGTTCCATTTCCGTGCTCCACTGGCGCTCGTCGGGCTGTGCGGCATCCTGCTCGGGTTGTCCTTGTATCTCCCACTGCATCTGTTGCCCCGGCCAGACCGAGCCCGTCCAGGTCAGTTGATGCGTTTCCAGCGTGTGAAGTTGCTGCTGCACCAGAGACACCAATTCTCTGGCAATCGGTAATCCGGCATCGGTTTTGCCCTGCGGCGCCAGTTGTGCGCCCAGCTTGTCCAGGGATTGCGTGTCGCGATCCAGCTGGTTTTGCGGTTCAATCAGCAGTTGCGCGGTGCTGCGCTCGCCGCGTACCCATTGTGCCTGGTGCGATTCGTAAAACAGCCCGCTGTTGGACAGGGCGGTGCGCAGTGCAATGGCGAGTTGCTTGCTGTCTATGGGCAGGCCGGTCGCTTGCCATATCGCCCTGCCTGAAGTCGACTGGATGAGCGTTCTTTCCAGAGGCAGATCGGCGAGATTGGAAAGCAGGCGTGAAGTCGCGCTGATTTGCTCCTGGGTGGCAATGGGATTGGTGGAAGCAAAGATGCTGAAGGTCAGCTTCGGGCTGTTGGAGAGAACCTGTAATTCAAGCACCTTCCCGCTTTGTATCTGGCCGGGCAAACGCATTTGCATGGATTGTCCGGCGACTTGCACCTTATACAGGCCGGGGCTGACCTGCTCTTGTACGGTTGCCTGCAGGCGCTGTCCGGGTTCGAGCTTGTTGACAGGGTGGGTGTGCGCTTCAGCCACAATGACCGGCTTGCCTGATCGGTGCAGCGTTTGCAGGCTATTGATCAGGTTGGAGGGTTGCATAAGCAGGCCTTAAAGTCGGGTGTTGTTCGTTAGTCTATACTTCCTGTCAGTCCTCAGTCCTCAGTCCTCAGTCCTCAGTCCTTCACGCAACAACTTGGGGCGCAGCCACTTAGTTGTGCGGGGAATGCCCCTCATTCAGGAATAGGCGATTTATCGCCTTATATTCCGTGGGAAGACCCTTGCGATCTTGCGGCATCAGTCCTTCCCTACATCACCCCATACGTCTTGCTCAGGCGCTGCTCCTGACGGTTGCTTTGCATGATGCCTTGCAGCTGCACCATCCAGCTTTCGGTGCGATTGCGTATCGCGGCATCGTCAGCGAGAATTTTCTTGATGAGTTGTATCTTGTGTTGCCGTGCTGCTTCGTCCGGCAGGGATTTTTCACTCACCGCTTTCATGCGATCGACATGACGGCCACACTGCTGTTCCAGCGCTATCAGTCTGTCCCACTCGCCTTCAGCCGCCGCCGTGCGCATTTGACCGGTCAGGCTGGAGAGAGATTCGTAATCGCTGATGACGGTGTTCACGGTGTTAGCCCCTCGCGTAAACCAGTTGTTCGGGTTGAGCAGATTTTGCAGACGGGGCGGCGGGCGAGGCTGTCGGCTGGCGTATGCTTTCCCAGGCTTCTTTCAGATCCGTCAGCAGGCGCGATACTTCATCCAGCGCTTCCGTGTCGTTGTTCATGTTGGCGAGCAGCAGGCGCGTGCTCATGTAATCGTACAGCGCGGACAGGTTGAGGGCCAGTGGGCCGCCCACTTCCTTGTTCAGGCTGGCATTCAAGCCGCTGTCTATGATCAGGATGGCATGTGAGATGGCTTTACCTTTGGCGGCGATGTCTTTGCGCAGGATGCCGTTTTTCGCATTGGCAATGGCCAGCATCGCGCCCTGATACAGCATGGAAATCAGTTTGTGCGGGTCGGCTGCCGTGACGCCGGATTCTACCCCGACCTTGTTATATGCGCTGATTGCGGCTTTTGCGTACATGTTATTTCCCCTCGTTATGCGTTGCTACTGGACATGGCATCGAGTTGCTGTGTCAGGTAAGTGCTGGTGTTGTTCATGCTGGCCAGCATTTGGTCCAGTGCGGTAAATTGTGCACGGTAGCGCGCCTCGATGCCGATCAGCCGGTGTTGCAGTGCGGTGCGCCGCGCCGCCAGGCTCTTGATGGAGGTGTTGATTTCGTCGGTGCTGGAACTGAGCGAACCGTCGCTGGCCAGTACGGAAGTGGCAAAATTGTTCAGCGTGTAGGCATAGCCCTGGGTATAGCTGACCGTGCCGCGAGCACCCAAAGCCCCGCCGTTGATCAGCACGGACAGTCCCAGCGCCTCGCTGTCGGCGGCTATCAGCGTCTGACCGCTGCCGGTTGCATTCACGCCGTTGATGGTGCCGGCGACATCCACACCCGTGGTTGAAATCGCGGTGCCGAAAATATTGCTCAAGCCATTGCCGGAGGTGGCCACCACACTGGAAGTTGCGCCATAGCTGTTCGAGGTGACGCTGATCTTGCCCGCATCCAGCGAGGCCGAAACGGATATGCCCGCAGCCGACAATTCAGTAGCGCTGTTGAGTTTTGATTGCAGCTCACTGGCCAGTTCCAGCGCGCTGGCATAGGTCTGGGAAGCCAGCGTAATCGTGGTATTGATGCCGTTGATATTCATCACCAGCGTGTCGTTGGTGGCATCTATGGTTAAATTGGGTGCTGCCGTGCCGGTCTCGTTGCCCTGAGTGGCGAGTTGCGTGATATTCAGCGCATAGCTGCCCGGTTTGGTGCTGGTGCCGGATGCGTTATAGGTCACCAGGCTGTCCGAGGCCTTGCCGGTAGCGGCAAATAAACCCGCGATATCGTCGAAATTGCTCTGCATGACCGAGTTCAGTTTGCTGCTGTCCACGGCCAGCGAGCCGTCACGCTGAAAGGTGACGCCGATTTGCGACAAGCTGGTCAGCGCGCCTGTACCCGTCGTGTTCAGCATGTTGCGCAACTTGGCCTGCAGGTTGCGTATCGTGGCATCTCCTTGCAAGGTAGCGCCTTTTTTGGTGGCAGCATCGTAGGAAGAAAGATCCGTCAGGGTCTTGCTCAGTTCGTTGTAGGAAGTTACAAAGTCATTCACGGCCTTGGCCGTTGCAGCGGTATCCTGGGCGACGGTCAGCGTGACGGGGGTTGTGGTCAGTTTGGCCAGATTGAGCGTGACGCCGGAAATGACATCCGACACGGTATTCGATGCCTTGCTGATGGCGATACCGTTCACCTTCATTTCTGCATTGAGCGCGCTGACGGATTCGGACAGGTTTTGTCCCAACGCACCGGCGGTCGGATCGTTGGCCAGCAGGGCGCTGACCGTGGCATCGCCCGTCGCGGAAATCTTCATGCTGTTGGCCGCGCCCATGTTGTCCGAGCTCAGCACCAGACGATAGGGTGATGCGCTGCCGTCATTGATGATGCTGGCGGTCACGCCTATGCCGGCGGCATTGATGGCATCGCGCATACCCTGCAGCGAATTGTTGCTGCTGTCTATGGTGACCGTCTTGACGCCGCCGCCGGCCGTGCTGAAGGTTGCGCCCGCTTCGTATTTGCCATCGGTCAGCGTACCGGTGATGGTGCCGAAATCAAACGACAGCGTGGTGGTCGCGCCCGTACCGATGGCGGTGCCCACGCCGGACTGACCTGCAGCAACCAGTTTCTGCGACTGGGCCAGGCTGCTCACTTCGACGGAATAGCTGCCCGGCAGGGCGCTGGTCAGCGCGGTCGCCGAGAGCACCGAGGTGTCGGAGGCGGTGGCGGTGACGGTGCGGAAGCTGCTGGCATTGCTCAGGGTGCGCATCGTGCTCTGAAAGCTGGCCACAGCGCCCTTGATCGAGCCGAACGCAGAAAGCTTAGCCTGATAGCTGGCTTCCTGCTTGTCCAGCTTGGCAAGCGGCTGCTGTTCGACCGTCATCAGCTGGCTGACCAGCGCATTGACATCAAGACCGCTGGTAACCGATGAACTGACGCCTGTAGTAGCCATGATGGGGTTATGCTTTTTGATTCAGCAACAAACCTTGCTGAAATTGTTCTATGGAGCGCGATATGGACAGGGCCGCATCGGTGGGGAACTGACGGATGACCTCACCGGTTTGCGTATCTATCAGTTTGAGCACGGCCTTCTGACCGTCGGCGCCCACATTGAACTGAATGTTGATATTGGAATTGAGCAATGCGGCGTTGATGTGATCCAGCGTTTCCTGCATCTGGGTGTCAGTAAGCGGCTTCTCAGCCTGTTTGGCCGGTGCGCTCGGTTTTTCTGTCTGTATCTCCGGGGCAACAACAGGCGTGCTGACGACAGCAGGTGCGGCTGCTGGTGTGTCACTCGTCAACCTTACCGGTTGAGTCATGGAGCTGGTATTCTGGATAAGCATTTTGCCTCTCCTTCTAATCGGAAAATCCCGGACGGTATTTTATGCAAATTCCGGCCGGGATGGGGTTACATTTTCAATGTTTAACGCAGCAGAGTCATCACCTGGTTAGGCAGCTGGTTCGCCTGTGCCAACATCGCAGTACCGGCTTGTTGCAGGATTTGTGCACGAGACAGGGAAGCGGTCTCTGCGGCAAAGTCGGTATCCTGAATCCGGCTGCGTGAAGCAGTCAGGTTCTCCGATGTGGTTTGCAAGCTGGATACCACCGAGGCGAAGCGGTTTTGATACGCACCCAGTGAAGCGCGTGAACTATTCACCGTAGCCAGTGCACCGTCGATCGCGGACAGGGCTGAAGTTGCGCCTGCGGCAGTCGAGATGTTGATGGCTGAGATGGCCGATACGTTGGATACGGTGGTCGCCGCGGTGGTTGCTGCGGTAAATCCGCCACTTGCCACTGCACCGCCACTCAGTACGATGCCGTCTGCGTTGCTGCTGCTCAATGTGACCGTGCCGTGGTTGTCGACGGCAACGCCGGCTGCAGTCCCAGTGCCAGCACCGGCAGTATGTGCTGCGATAAATCCGGCGCCGAATGTACCGGCTGCAGTGTCACCCGTGACAGCTGTCGCGATGGTCATTGCTGAGCCATCCAGCTTGGTGAGTGCCAAGTCGCCGCCAGCAAAACTACCTGTCGCTGTGTATCCAGTGTTGGCAGCAAGAAAGGTGACCAGCGAAGCGTCCAGCGTGGCCGCTGTGACGGTTCCTGGGGCGGCAATAACTGTTGCTGCTTGCAGATCAATGCCATCGACGGTCAGCGCGAAGGTACCTGCGCCCCCTGCCGAAGTTGGAATCACGAATGCGCCTGATACGGCCGAGGTGGTGGTCTCCACGCCTTGTGTGCCGACGTTGCCGGTCAGCAGGCCGGTCTGAGTCAGAAAAGTGGCTTTGGCTGCAGCTGCGGCAGTGGCATCAACGCCAGTTCCGTTCAGACCGATCGAAATGTCACGACCATCGGCTGCAGTCAGTGTCAAAGCACCGGTGGTGGCGCTGGCACTAGCCGTCACGCCGGTTTGAGCGGAAAGCAGATTGATTGCGGCAGCTGTGTTGGCACCCTGACCTGGTGCTGTACCACCTGCTGCGACCGCACCGATGTTAACGCCGTTGATGCTAAAGGTGTCGGCTGCGATGGTCGTGAAAACGGTTGCTGCTGCGCCGGTCACGCTGTTGCTGTTTGCTGTAGCGGTGACACCAGATGCGCCGGATACAGCATTGATGGCGGTTGCCACGGAGGTGGCGCTGGCAGCACTCTGACCTGGTAAGGCGCCGACATTTGAGGCGCCTACCTGGGTGCCGTTCAGCGTCAGCGCGCCGGCGGTGAGTGCTGCGGTTACAGCGGTTCCGGTTACGGTGGCCGATGTGGTCGCACCTACACCGCCCAATTGCGAGATGCGGGCGCTGGAAATAGCCGCGATCTGTACACTGTCGTTGGCGGTAGCATTGGCGCCGACCTGGAAGTTCTGAGCGGTGAACGAGCCATCCAGCAGCTTGACGCCGTTGAACGAGGAGTTTTGCGAGACGCGGTCGATTTCCTGAGCCAGCGATTGCACTTCTGCATTCAGCGCGGCGCGATCAGAGGCTGAGTTGGTGGCGTTGGAAGCTTGTACGGCGAGGTCACGCATACGCTGCAGGTTGTTGCTGATCTGGCTCAAATCGCCTTCAGCAGTTTGTGCCAGGGAGATGCCGTCGTTGGCGTTGCGGATAGCCTGATTGGAACCGGCGATTTGCGAGGACATACGGCTGGTAATGGCCAGTCCTGCTGCATCGTCTTTTGCGCTGTTGATGCGCATGCCGGAGGACAAACGCTGCAAAGCGTCATTTTGCGCTGTTTGCGAAGTATTCAGGTTGCGTTGTGCGTTCAGGGACGCCATGTTGGTGTTGATAAATGAGGGCATTTTAATTCTCCTTTAACAGAATAATGGGTCGGCTGGATGCCGATTACTTTGGTTTGCCATTTGCTGCAGGCTTATCAACCGCCGTTAGTCCAGTTATCGGTGCAGGGTGAAAATACTTTAGGGGTTTCTTTAAAATTTGTTGCAGGGTGGGATTGATACGTCAGTCGTACGTTACATGTTAGTGCTTATACGCCTTATTCTATTTATGGCGTATAATTTTCCATCGCAAATGCAAAGAGGCAATACCTGATGATCAAAAGACTCCCGGATAACTGCCTGTCCCTTTATGCTGATCTGCTGCAAAAAACGATAGCCAGCCAGCACGCCATATTGAGCGGGGGATCTTTTGTCTCCAAAAATATTCAGGGTTCTGTGTACTGGTACTACCAGACCCGTATTGGCGGCGTGACTCGCCAGAAGTATCTGGGCCGGGAATCTGAATATCTGCTGAAGGATATTGAGCAGGCTAAAGCGCAGCGCCATTCACTAAAGGATATTTTGTCTGAACGTCAGCGTCTTGTTGCCATGTT
>Ga0209231_1000282_pt1 | contig 32830 bp, 26 predicted proteins | sample Deesub45470m_DNA_FD_188086 | JGI IMG/M metagenome (GOLD analysis project Ga0209231, IMG submission 188086) | Deep subsurface microbial communities from North Pacific Ocean - 450_OLKR46/470m Metagenome (SPAdes) (version 2) | ecosystem: Environmental > Terrestrial > Deep subsurface > Unclassified ... | reverse complement strand
GTTTAAGCGTCATCGGTCAGTTTTGCCATCAAGACACCAACCCTTCGGAAATCTCTGCAAAATAACCATTCTCTGGTTTTTCATCTGCGTGCATCCGTTTTTATCTGCGTTCGAAAAAAAATTAAAGGCTTTTGGCGAACGCAGATAAGAGCGGATCAAGGCGGGTAAAATCAGGCGGAAGGGCCAAGCCTGAAGAGCGATTTCACGCAACGACGCGACGACGCAACGTAAAACCCCTAGACAAAATATCGATCTGTACAAAGTCACCGACAAGAGCAAGAAAGCCATTTGCTTTTGATGTCATCAATAGTCTTTGCTTTTCGTTGCGTCGTTGCGGCGTTGCGTGATCAAAGGCCGTTAAAGGTTTTTTCTGGTAACTCGGTGGCTAAACGTTTTGCTCAGGCAACGCTGACCTGAAGCCGACCGACCTGCTCGATTTCGGCATTGAGGATGTCACCGCTGACAATCGGCCCGACCCCGGCCGGGGTACCGGTGAGGATGATATCCCCCTCATCGAGGGTGAAGATCGCCGACATCTCGGCAACGATCTGCGGAATTTTGCGCATCATCAGGGCGCTGTTGCCATTCTGGCGCAGGACACCGTTGACACTCAAGGTCAGCTGCAGGGCGTGGGGATCAGCGATGTTGGCAGCCGGGACAAAGTCTGACAGCGGGCAGGCGGTATCAAACCCTTTGGCAATCTCCCACGGCAGCCCCTTGGCTTTTTGTTTGGCCTGCACGTCGCGCAGGGTCAGGTCGATGGCGACGCCGTAGCCGACAATATGGTCAAAGACATTTTCGGGGGGAATCTGCTTCCCCTTTTTGCCGATGAGCAGGGCCAGCTCAACCTCATGGTGGCAGTCGCTGGAATAGGGAGGGATAACGATGCGACCGCCATCCGGGATAATGCAGCTCGCCGGTTTGATGAACAGCACCGGCTCTTGCGGGATTTCGTTGCCGAGTTCATGGATATGGTCGACATAGTTGCGACCCAGGCAGACGATCTTGCCGACCGCAAAGCGCTGGTTCTTTTCGAAGAGGTGGACATGATACATGGCGGTATCCTTCCTTTTGGTCAATGAAGTCAATCGCTTCAGTAGCGAAATTTTCCAAGTGGATCAAGCAAAAAGCTGACTCTGAGCCGACATTTTATTGCCTATCAAGATAGCAGTTCCGCTGCTGAACGCAAGTGCACTGTCGTTGGCGCCGGCGTCTGTGTTAAAGTTGTCGTGTCTCGGCTGTTACGCCATTTCTCCGCGAAAGGCGCACCATGTTTTTACCGCTTGGCGATAGCCCCAATCCTCCGGGCACCCCTTATGTGAACTACCTGCTTATCGGGTTGAATGTTGCTATTTTTCTGCTGGTCACCCTGCCGCTGTCCCGGCAGTCGGTCAATTTGTCTGATCCGTTTCTTTATCAGTATCTGCGCGATATCGGTGTCAGCGCTCAGTTGCCGGTCGATGCCATTGCCCGGCACATCAGCGCCTACGATCTGGTCGTTTACCGTTACGGTTACCGCCCGGCGGCTCCGGCTCTGCTCAATTTGTTCAGTGCCATGTTCCTGCACGCCGGCGTGATGCACCTGGCGGGAAACATGCTGTTTTTATGGATTTTTGGCGACAATGTCGAATATCGCCTCGGCCGCCTTGGTTACCTTTTTACTTATCTGGCGACCGGAATCGCTTCGACCCTGTTCTTTGCACTGTTTGCCCCTGGCTCACCGGTGCCGATGATCGGAGCCTCGGGAGCTATCTCCGGAGTACTCGGTTGTTATTTTCTCTGGTTCAAGCGCAATCAGGTCAAAGTCTTTCTGTTCCTTTTCCCGTTTTTTATCGGCACCTACTACATCCCGGCCCGTTTCGTTCTCGGTTTTTATCTGTTGATTGAAAATCTGTTCCCGTTTTTGTTCAACGCCGGTCGCGGCAGCGGCGTTGCCTACGGCGCCCACATTGGCGGGTTTCTCGCCGGGTTGGCGATTGCCGCCGTGGTGGCGGCGGTTCCGCATCGCGAGCAGGAACGGCAAAGCCGCAAGGCACCCGTTGTCGAGCCGGAGCCGGAGCCGGAGCAGCTGACCCCGGCACAGGCAATCGCCGCTTATCTGCGCCGTGGCGACTATCCGGGGGCGGTCCGGCACTATTTTGCGCTGGAAGGGCGTTCCGGGCGGTTGCCGTTGCACAGCGATACGCTGCTGGTTCTCGGTGAATACCTGCTCACGGTTCAGGGCTGGCAGCCGGCCCTCTCCATCTTTCGCCGTTTTCTGGCCGAGCGCCCCGCCGACCCCGAGGTTGCCCGTGCCTTTCTTGGTGCCGGCAAAGCGATGCTCGGCCTGCCGCGGCAGACAACCAGTGCATACCAGTACTTTCTCTCCGCCGCCGAGACCGCCACCAGCCCCGACCTTGTCGCCGAGGCGCGTCAGTATCTGCGCCGACTGGAGGGCGGGACATCATGATGAGTAACCTTTGCACCTGAAACCTGAAACCTGAAACCTGAAACCTGAAACCTGAAACCTGAAACCTGAAACCTGAAACCTGAAACCTGAAACCTGAGATCCCCATGTCCCCTTTTGCCTATGAAGAACCGTTATTCCGCCCCCCGAGTGAAGCGCGCAGCCTGATCTTTCAGATCACTATAGGCTGCTCGCAAAACAGTTGCACCTTTTGCGGCATGTACAAACACAAACGATTCCGGCTACGGCCGGTAGAGGAGATCCGCGCTGAAATCGACGCGATCCCGCAGCGCTATCGGGCCGGGATTCGGCGGGTTTTTCTCGCCGATGGCGATGCGCTGGTTTATCCGCAAGCTGGCCTTGTTGCCATCCTCGATGCCCTGGCGGCGGCATTCCCGAATCTGAACCGGGTCGGCAGCTATGCGTCACCCAACAGCCTGACCACCAAATCGAGCGCTGATCTGGAACAGTTGCGGCAGCGCAAACTGCAGATTCTCTATTTTGGGCTGGAGAGTGGCGATGAGGAGACGCTGACCCTGGTGCAAAAGGGGTTTACGGCAGCGACAATGCTTGAACTTTGCCAAACGGCGCAAGCGGCGGGGATGAAACTTTCGGTGACTGCGATCCTCGGTCTGGCCGGTCGGCAGCGCAGCCGCGAACATGCTCTGGCGACCGCGGCCTGGATCACCACTCTATCACCGGCCTACTTTTCACTGCTGACCATGTTTCGCCGTCACAACGATGCGCATTACGAGGTAATCGAGCCGCTAAGTAACGGCGAGATTCTGGCCGAGGCCGTCGAAATTGTCCGGCATCTCGATCCACAGCGGACGATTTTGCGTTCCAATCACGTCTCCAATCTGCTTGAACTTGCCGGTACCTATCCTAAGGATCGCGAGCGGATTATCGCCACCGCCGCAGCGGCACAGGTTGCCGCATTGCGTGACCCGCAGTGGTGTGCTGAGGTGCCTGATTATGAGGAGGAGGTTTACTGAAAGGCGGATGAAAAACACCCATCTGCGGCGTTCCCCTTGATCTCGTCGTTGCAACGTAGCGACCGCTACGCTTCACTTCTTGATCTGCGGGCGCCTTGCATCTGGAGATTTTTGATCAGCCTCGTAGAAATCGGCTTATCAGCGATCTGAAGCCCCCTTGTGCCGGGGGCTTTTTTGTTTTTCTGCTTATGTATCTCGCTCAAGTGATCGTGCAACCCTAAGGTGCGATCGACCAGTCCCCCTTTGGCAAAGGGGGATTCAGGGGGATTTGTCTTGGCTGCGATATAAAATCCCCCCTCGCCCCCCTTTGTTAAAGGGGGGGATCTGTGAGACAAAGGCTTTGAATGGAGCGAAGTGGATAACCAGGTTTGTTTTTTAGTCTTTGCTGGTGCCGAGTTGGGCAAGGAAGGTGGTGATACCGGCGGCGGCGGTCGGCCGCAAAAAATGAAATCCTTGAATCTCGTCACAGCCATGGGTTTTGAGAAAATTGCGTTGCTGTTGGGTCTCGACCCCTTCAGCGACCACTTTCAGGCCGAGATTGTGTGCCGTGGCAATGATTGAGCGGATGATGGCGGTGTCGCGGGAGTCGTTGGTGATCTCACTGATAAAGGTATGGCAGATATTGAGACGGTCGAGATGCAGATGGCGCAGTTGGGACAACGAGGAGAAGCCGGAGCCGAAGTTGTCGAGAGCGATGCTGATGCCGATCTGCTTGAGCCGACTGATGATGTCGCGGGAGCGCTCGAAATCACTGCGAATGGCCCCTTCGGTGATTTCGGTCTGCAGATGCTCTGGTGGCAGGCCGGTTTTATCCAGAATCTGGCGGACGGTCTCGGCCAGGTCGTTCTGCAGTATCTGCCGCCGGGACAGGTTGACCGAGACCCGCAGCGGCGCGTAGCCGGCATCGAGCCAGGACCGGTTTTGCCGGCAGGCAGTGTGCAGAACCCACTCGCCGATGGGAATAATCAGCCCGGTCTCTTCGGCGATGTCTAAAAATGCCTCCGGGGTGAGCAGGCCAAGCTCCGGATGCTGCCAGCGCAACAGGGCTTCGACCCCACAGATGATCCCGGTATGCAGATCAACCTGATCCTGATAAACGAGGGAGAATTCATTCCGTTCCAGAGCGTGACGCAGGCTCGTTTCCAACTCGACCCGCCGCGACATGCGCTGGTTCATCTTTTCGGAGAACAGCATATAAGTGTTGCGGCCATGTTCCTTGGCCTGATACATGGCCAGATCGGCGTTGCGGATCAGGGTCTCGGCATCGTTGCTGTCATCGGGGAAGATGCTGATGCCGATGCTGGTCGAGGTGTAGATCTCCTGCCCCTTGATGCGAAACGGTCGGGTCAGGGAGTGGATGATTTTTTCGGCGAGGTGCGACACATCATCGAGACGGGCGAGACTCGGTAGCAGGATGATAAATTCGTCGCCGCCGATGCGCGCCACCGTATCGGTCTTGCGGATGCAGCCGATCAGACGGCGGCCGACCGCACGCAGCAGTTCGTCGCCGGCCGAGTGGCCGAGGCTGTCGTTGACCACCTTGAAGTGATCAAGATCGAGGAACAGCACCGCCATGCATTTCTCTTCACGTTGTGCCCAATCGAGGGCGTGGCGCAAACGGTCGTTCAGCAGCAGCCGGTTGGGCAGGCCGGTCAGGCTGTCGAAATAAGCCAGTTGATGCGCTGTGTTTTCAGCCTGCTTCAGTTCGGTGATCGGGGCATGGGCAACAATAGTCTGAAGGCTGCGACCGCGACCGGAAAAGCGATGCCCGCGGCTGAAAAACCACTGGCTCTGATTCTTGCGCTGCAAAACATTTTCCATCGAAAACTCTTTGCTCTTGCCTCGTGCCACCATTTCGATTCCGAGTTGTAGATCGAGCCAGGAGTCATTGCCATTCTTTGCCAGATAGCGCAGAGCGGCAAAATAATCTCCCCCCTCGCAATAGCGTTTAGGCTGGCGCGTGTTGGCGCGGATAAACTCCCGCCAGGCGCGGTTGGCGGCGATAATCCCGCCTTCGCGGTCAAGAATAACAATCAATTGCGGCAGGGCATCGATGATGCTGGCCGAGAGGTTGGCAATCGTGCTCGGCGATTCAGCTGTTTTCTGGAAAAATTGCAGGAACATCGGTTGGCCGTCAACCTCTCCGGCCGGTTGATGATGTACCAGATAGTCTTCTCCGGTCAGACTCTTTCGGCGTAAAACACAGGTGCTATCGGTCAGGACAATGGCGGCTGGACAATTGCGGCACGGTTTTTTGCTCTGGAACAGGAAATGATGGCAGGTGTCGGACTGCGGATCGCCAAAGGCGCTGATGAAGGCCAGGTTGGCAAAATGGACGGATCGATGCTCATCGAGCAGGCAGACCGGGGCGGGCAGATGCTCAAGAGCGGTGCGCAGGCCGTCCAGTTGCGTCGTCGCTGATGATTTTTTGCCTGTCGTCATGTGCCCCCGCCTTACCAACTTTAACTGGACGATTTATTGATTCATATCAGTGAAGTATACCGAGTCGAAGTGAAAAGCCAAATATCACGGTGATTAAAATAGCATCAGGATGGCGCTTGTGCAACTGCCAGCGCAAAATGGTCGATTAAAAAGGGAAGGCGATGGGGATCAGGATCGTTGCCACCAGCCAGATGAGCAGGTTCATTGGCGCCCCGACCCGTAAAAAATCGGTAAAGCGATAGCCGCCTGGCCCCATGACCAGGGCATTGGACTGGTGGCTGATCGGGGTCATGAAGCAGGAGGAGGCCGCAACCGCGACTGCCATGAAAAACGGCTGTGGACTGACGGCCAGGTCGAGGGCGCTGTTGAAAGCAATTGGCGCCATAAGGACCGCGGCCGCAGCATGGCTCATGATTTCGGTCAGCAGCGAGGTGAGTAGAAACAAGGCGCAGAGTACGGCCAACGGGCCAAACGGTCCGATCAGGCCGACAATCTGGTCGGCGAGCAACCGGGCCGCTCCGGTTTTTTCCAGGGCCAGGCCCAACGGGAGGGTGCCGGCGATCAGGACGATGATCGACCAGTCGATGGTGGTGTAGAGGTCGCGCACGTTCAGGCACCGGGACAGAACCATGGCCAGAGCGCCGAGACTGGCCGCAAGCATGATCGGTAGCAGGTCAGTGCTGGCCAGAGCAATGGTTGCCACGAGAATAGTCAGGGCCAGTGGCGCCTTTTGCGGTTGGTCACTGACGGTTCTGATGTCGCCAAGCAACAGAAAGCCATGATCTTCACCGAGGTGCAGGACATTCTCCTGTGGACCTTGCAGCAGCAGCACGTCACCGAAGCGCAGCAGGACCCGGTCAACCTTGCGCACCACCGGCGCACCGCTGCGCCAGAGGGCAAGGGGGGTCAGGCCGTAGGTCTCGACGAAGTGAACCTCCCGCAAGGTCTTGCCGGCCAGACCGCTGTTGGGCGACAGGGCGGCTTCGATCACCATCAGTTCTTCGCGATCGAGTTCGGTGGTTGCTGCCGGGTTGTCACGCTCGGGGACAATCGCCAGCCCTTTGCTCTCGCGCAGGCTGAGGATTGCTTCCGGGCCCCCTTCCAGGAGCAGGGTGTCGCCACTGTACAGTTTGCGGTTACGGTGCGGGGTCGGGTATTTGCGTCCGGCGCGCAAGAAAGCCCTTATTTTCAGGCCGTAGCGTGATTCAAAGTTGCTGCGACCGATGCGTTGCCCATGCAGAGGCGAATCGTCGAGGATCTGCACCTCGGTAATATACTCCTTGACCTGATAGGCCTCGGTCAGAGTTCCGGCTTTGCGCTCCGGCAGCAGGTGGCGGCCGATGAGGGCCATATACAGGGTGCCGGTGGTGAGAATCGCCAGCCCGACCGGGGTAAAGTCAAACATGGAAAAGTGCTCGCCGGTGTACTGCCCGAGCAGGGTGTTCATCAGGATATTCGGCGGGGTGCCGATTAAGGTGCAGACGCCGCCGAGCAGGGAACCGAACGCCAACGGGATGAGGAGTTTGGACGGGCTGATGCGACCGTTGCGGGCCATGCTGACCGCCATCGGCAGCAGCATCGCCGTTGCACCGATGTTGTTGATAAATGCGGAGAAGCCGGCAGAACAAAGCATGATCACAACCACCATGCGCACTTCACTCCCCCCGGCCAGGCGCATCAACCGGTTGCCAAGTGGCACCAGTGCCCCGGTACGGGTCAGCCCGGCGCTGATGATGAACATGGCGGCGACCGTGATCACTGCCGGGTTGCTGAAGCCGGAAAAGGCCTCCTCAGCACTGACCAGGCCGGTGACCGCCAGAGCGAGCAGCAAGAGCAGACTGACCAGATCCATGCGCAGCCATTCGGTGGCGAACAGAACCAGAGCGATCAACAGCAGCAGAAGGACGAGAGTGATCTCCATCGGTGTACTTCCATAACGACGGGTTTGTGTGAACGGTCTATTTTAAGATTAGGGTACAGGAGCGAGAATGCAACCCTCGCCGGTCGTGTCGCCGATTGACAGCCCGCGCCCGTAAGGTTTATGGTGCGCTCGACTTTAACATAAATATGGAGCAGGACATGAGTGATACCCCGCGCAACAAACGCCCCGCCCGCAAACCCGCCGTTCCATCCCGGCCGGCGCTGGAGGCGACCATCGAGCGCTTCGATGACGATGGCATCGGTTGTACCCGGTTCAAGGATCAGGAGTTACAGATTCCCGGCGCTTTCCCGGGGGAGAAGGTGGCGTTTCGTCTTGATTACCAGGGGCAGCGGCGCAGTGGCGGTCGCCTGGTCAAGGTCCTGACCCCGTCACCCGATCGGATTGTGTCGGCCTGCAAGCAGGAACTGGCCTGCCTCGGTTGTCCGCTGATTTCACTCAGTTATGAAGCGCAGCTGCGCAGCAAACAGGCCAAGGTGACCGATGCCTTTGCCGCTTACGACAGCCTGCGCGCTGCCCACATCGATGAAATTTTGGCTGCCGAGCATCCCCTTGGTTATCGCACCAACGCCAAGCTCTCCTTCCGCAAGGTGCGGGGGAAGGTGCAGATCGGTATCTATCGTCGCGGCAGCCATGAGGTGGTCGATCTGGCTAACTGCCCGCTGCATCATCCGCTGATCAATCGGATCATGGCGGTGTTGCGGGAGGAGGTCGAACGCCAGGTGGTCTGGGTTTATGATGAACAGCGCCGGCGCGGCCTGTTGCGCTATTTGCTGATCCGGGTCTGCCCGACGAGCAACGAGGCGATGGTGACCTTCGTCACCACCGAGCGCGATTTCAGCCAGATCACCCACCTGGCCAAGTGGCTGGTGCGCAAGGTGCCGGAGGTGGTGTCGGTACAGCAGAATGTCAACGCCAGCCAGGGGAATGTCATCGTCGGCCGCGAGACGATCAAGATGCTCGGCTTTCCGACTCTGCGCGACCGGGTCGACGAGGTTGAGCTGGTGCTGTCGCCGAGCTCCTTTTTTCAGGTCAATCACGAACAGGCGGCCAAGATCTACGCTCTGGTCCGACGCTGGGCCGGGCTGAAACCGGAAGAGGCGGCTCTCGACCTTTATTGCGGGATCGGTGGGATTGCCCTGAATCTTGCCCGCGATGCCGGCAAGGTGATCGGTATCGAAGTGGTCGAGGAGGCGGTGCACAACGCGCGGGAGAATGCCAAGCGCAACGGCCGCAGCAACTGTCGCTTTATCGCCGGTGATGTCGCCGAGCTGCTCGAAGGGATCGCCGGCGATCTGCCGCCGCGCAGTGTCGCTACCATCAACCCGCCGCGCAAGGGGTGTGACGCCGCCGTCCTCGACGCCCTGTGCGAACTGCCGCTGCGCACTTTGATTTACGTCTCCTGCAATCCGGAGAGCCTGGCCCGTGATCTTGATCGCCTGTGTCGCAACGGCTGGCGCGTTGAGGCAGTACAGCCGGTCGATATGTTCCCGCAGACGCCGCACGTTGAGACTGTGGTCCGTTTGCGCCGGCAATGATTCAGTCGCCCGGAATGAAGTTTGTCTGTGCACGAAAGAAGCCTTGCTTTTAATGAAACAGATCGTTTCTTTGCCCAATGTTGTCCGCGATTTGACAAATATTGTCACTTACGGTGTCGCCTTTAGCCGTTGTTGAACCGGTTTCAACGTGGCATCGGTCATAAAAAATAAGATAAGTATCTGCAATAACATAATGATTACCAACAAGGTCACTTGTTTTTTTGATGTTGGCCTGTTTCGTGCTTTTTATTTGAGTAGACCGAAGAGGCAAACCACGGGTAACCGTGGGACGCAAAGCTACCTGTCCTGATTGATCAGGATCGAGGGGCCGACGAAGTGCTCAACAGCTTTTTATAGGCCTGTTGCCCTCGCGGCTTCAGGCCTTTTTGCTCAAGATGGGATGGAAGCGTTTTTGGCCGTCAGAAAGGGGATCCTCCCCGGCTGACTTACTTTGAAAGGAGCAGATTCATGAAGAAGATGGTTACTTTATTACTGGTTCTGGTTTGGATGGTTTTAACTGGTCCGGCGCTGGCTGCCGATACCTTGACCTGCTGGTTTTCGCCGGGGTCCAAGGATGGTGCGGCGAAAACGATTACTGATGCCTTGAGCAGCAACAGTGGATTGATTGTTGTTCCGAAAATCGCCAAGAGCTACACGGAGATTCTTGAAGCTTTTTCGACCAGCAAGCCGCAGCTGGTTTATGTCGGTTCTTTTGTACAGGCGATCATCAATGCACGCAAGCTGGGGACACCTCTGGTGCAGAGCGCTGACGGTAAAGAAATGTATTCGGGGATTCTGATCTACCCGGCCGGTCAGGAGCCGGAGGCGATTCTTAAAGCCAACCCCGCACAGATTGCCTTTGCTATCGGCGCCTCTTCCGGTGAGTCGACTGCCAAAGCGGCGACCGCCGGCAAGGCAGCAGTGGGTGTCGCCAATCATGGCGCAGCGGTCAAAGAGGTTCAGGATGGCAAGGCGAAGGCGGCGGTGGTCAAGGATTGGTGGTGGCTGGCCAATGAAAGTAAGTACGCCGGCCTGAAGAGCTACCGGATCCCCGGCCTCTCCGAGCAGCGCAATCCGGATAACGTCCTGACCGCTTCGAAGGCGGTCTCAGCGGCTGATGTGGATAAAATTACCATGGCCGCCCTTTCCAGTTCGACCGCTTTTGGCGATAAAGCGGTGGTGGTGCCGTTCGATGCCGGTCAGCTGGTATTTTCCCTCGGGCTGATGAAAAAAGGGAATATCGATCCTTTGACCTACAGCTGGTAGTTATTGTTGGTTCACAGAGGGCGGACCCGCAACGAAGCGCGGGTCCGCTCAAAAAAACAGGGGAAACATCATGAAACTTGCTGCGAAATTGGGACTCGGATTCGGACTGGTGCTGGCGCTTCTGGTCATCGTCGGTCTGATCGGTATCAGCCAGCTGCGTTCGGTCAACAACGGCTACCGGGTCGATGTGGCGAAGGCGACCGAGCTCAGGTACCAGTCATCGCAGCTGGAGAAAAATCTCCTGGAGGTGCGGCGCAGCGAGAAAGATCTCATCGCCCGGCAGGACATCACATTTCTCGACCGTGGCAACAACTACATCGATGAAGTCGGAGTTGTTCTCGATGCCTTGGGGACTTTATCCGACGACGCGACGCTGGCCGGAAAAGTCGAAGAGGCGCGGCAGGCGATGGCGGTCTATCGCGAGGGGTTTGTGGTGCTTGCCACCACCTTTCAAGAGGTTGGTCAGGCCGATGATCAAGGTCTGAAAGGGACGGTTGGCCGCGTGGTCAAGGCGCTGCAAATGTTTCTGCGCCTCAAGCGCTCAGTGGTACCGGACGGGCAGATCATGGTTCTGACCATGCGGCAGGAGGAGAAGGATTACCTGCGCAGCAACGATCTTGCTGCCGTACAGCGCTACAATGAAATCTATACCAATCTGGCATCGGCGGTGGATTCAGCGGCGCTGTCATCAACCGAAAAAACAATTTTAAACGGTTATTTACGCGGCTACCGTTCAGCGTTTGAGGAGATGGTATCCAAGAACGAAAATCTGCAGAAAATGCTCAAGGATATGAACACTCAGGCTGACCGCATTATCGCCATTGGCGGTGAAATTGCGCAGATGGCTGAGGAAGCGTCGACCACACAGACGGCACAGATCTCGGCATCAGCGACTCGGTCGGTGTGGGTCGTCGGCATCATAGTGATCATCAGCATCGTCATCGGTGGATTCTTTGCCCGTTTTTTTGCCCGGTCGATCACTGTTCCGGTACAGATGGGGGTGGCAATGGCTGAGGAGGTCGCCGCCGGACGGTTTGACCGCCGACTCAATGTCACGCGCAGTGATGAGATCGGTCATCTGGCCAATTCCCTCGATGCCATGGCCATGTCGCTCGGACAGACGGCGAATATTGCGACCAGGATCGCCGAAGGCGACCTCAGCGTTGTGGTGACGCCGGCCTCTGATCAGGATCAGCTCGGCAACGCGATTCAGAAGATGGTCGGCTCGCTGGCCGAGGTGATCAGTAATGTGCGCATGGCGGCAGACAACGTCAATGCGGGCAGTCAGGCGATGAGTACTTCCTCGGAGGAGATGTCACAAGGGGCGAGTGAGCAGGCGGCGAGTTCGGAAGAGGCGTCAAGCAGCATCGAGCAGATGACTGCCAACATCCGGCAGAATGCCGACAACGCCATGGAGACCGAGAAGATCGCGGTCAAGGCTGCCGGCGATGCCCGTCAGGGGGGTGAGGCGGTCGACAATACAGTGGTGGCGATGAAGCAGATTGCCGGCAAGATCATGATCATCGAAGAGATCGCCCGGCAGACCAATCTGCTGGCGCTGAATGCGGCGATTGAAGCGGCGCGGGCCGGTGAGCATGGCAAGGGGTTCGCGGTGGTTGCCGCCGAGGTGCGCAAGCTGGCCGAGCGTAGTCAATTGGCGGCGGGTGAGATCGGCACCTTGTCAGCGAGCAGTGTCGCCGTTGCTGAGACCGCCGGGCAGTTGTTGAAAGTAATAGTGCCGAATATCGAGCGGACGGCTGAGCTGGTGCAGGAGATTGCTGCGGCGAGCCGTGAGCAGGATGCCGGCGCCGAGCAGATCTCCAGAGCGATTCAGCAGCTCGATCAGGTCATCCAGCAGAACGCCTCAACCTCAGAGGAGATGGCCTCAACTTCAGAGGAACTCTCCAGTCAGTCGGAGCAACTACAGCACCTCATCGCTTATTTCAGGCTCGACGGCCAGGAGCTTCTGACCTCCCCGTCCGAAAAAGTTACATCTGTCGCCAAGCCGCTCAAAAAAGCACAGCAAGCGTTACCGCCGGGGGAGCAGAAGCCGAAGAAGGGGAATGGAAAGGGAGTCAAGCTCGACCTTGCCGGGCGGGTCGACAGGATGGACGACGAGTTTGAGCGTTATTGAAACAGGAGGACTGGCGATGGCCGCAAGTGACGAGACGACCCAGTTTTTGACCTTTACCCTCGGCGAAGATGTGTTTGCCATCGATGTCACCATGGCGCGCGAGGTGCTTGATCTGTGCGAGGTGACCCGGGTGCCGCAGGTGCCGGACTACATGCTCGGCGTCATCAACCTGCGCGGCAGCGTGGTGCCAGTGATCGACATGCGGCGCAAGTTTGGTATGCCCAAAGCAGAAAAGACCCGCGATACCTGTATCGTTGTCGTTGAGGTCGATGTTGATGGTGAGCCGGTGGTGGTCGGCGCTCTGGCCGACTCGGTGCGCGAGGTGCTTGACCTGCGTCCGGACCAGATCGAGCCGCCGCCGCGCATCGGCACCCGGCTGAAGACCGAGTTCATCAAGGGGATGGGGAATCTGGAAGATCGTTTCGTCATCATCCTTGATATCAACCGGGTGTTTGGCGCCGACGAACTGGCGCTGGCGCAGGGGCTGGCCGAGGAGGTCGCGGCGGTTTAGCCGGACGACATGTTGCCGCAGTTGCTGGATGTCGAACCCGTGGTTCGCTCGCGGCGGGTGGCGCTCTGAGCCCTTCTTCCGGCCCCGACTGGCATCAAATGTAAACAGCGAGAAACCCGTCATCGGCGAAAGGGTAGAGCCGTGTCATGGTTTTTGTTTAACTAGATTTTACAATCGACACCGAAGGGGCAAACCACGGGTAACTGTGGGACGCAAAGTTACCTGTCCTGATTGATCAGGATCGAGGGGCCGACGAAGTGCACAACAGCTTTTTTTAAGGCCTGTTGCCTTCGCGGTGGCAGGCTTTTTTATGCTGTAAGGAGGCTTGAAGCAGGCCGCAGTGGCAAGGGGTAGGCAGAGGATGGATAGCTGCGTTGCAATTGACCTGCCTAGCGCTGTCTGACAGATGCTCGTCGCCCCTGAAAGCAGCGGTGTTTAACGGTTCGCCACGTCTTGTGGTTGAGCCCGGATTGTGCGGACAGGCTGACCGATTTTGTGAATACTTCGTGGGGGAGTGTGGGCGATCCGGTCCGTTTTAGACCTATGCGTCGCGGGAGGTTGGAAAATGAAAGTTTTTGCCAAACTGATCGGGGCATTCGGGATTGTCTCAATGATCTGTGCTCTCGTCTGGATTGCCGGCTGGTACAGCATTGACAGTGTTGAAGAGAGGTTGATTGACGTCAGTAAGACCCACCTGATGGCCGAAATGGATCAGCTTTACGAGATGGCTACGCAATTGGCCGACGTCCGGACGGCCGAGGCCGAGGCGACTGTGGCAAAATTGAAAGTCATCTCGATTGTCGTTGTTCTGTTGGCTATTGTTATATCGATGGCGTTCGGTTTCCTTATCGCCCGCAGCACCGCGCAGCCGATAGCTATGGGCGATAAGTTGGCCGAAGAGACCGACGTAGAGCGTTCGATCCAGTCGGGGCCGCTGCAGAACTTAATCGCTCACTTCCGTCTGCAGGGGTCTCAGACTAACAGTCGCGACAGTGTACGACAGGTCGCCGTCGCGCATCTGGATAAATCGGTTGCTAAGTCGCTGAATAAGGCACATGCAACACTGCCGCCGACGGCAATCAAGAATGGCAAGCCCATCGTCAGGTTCAACCTCGAAGCGTGTGCCGAGATGGACAAAGAATTCGAGTGCTATTGATCAGGCTGAAGACCGAGTTCATCAAGGGGATGGGGAATCTGGAGGATCGCTTCGTTAGCATTCTCGATATCAACCGGGTGTTTGGTGTTGGTGAGCTGGCGCTGGTGCAGGGGCTTTTCGCGGAGGCTGAGACAAATTAGCGGGGATTGACCACGGTCGTTGTTTCCACACAGAAGAAAATTTTTTTACCGGTGGCTGCCAGCAGATGCGCAGCCACCGGTTTTTTATATTAAAGATTTTGCGGGTCGGGGAGGGTGAAGGTGACGGTGGTGCCGGCACCCGGAGTGCTGCTGAGGCGGATTTTGCCACCGTGCGCCTCGATGATCGCTTTGGCGATGGTCATGCCGAGGCCTAATCCCTGCTTGGCTGTATTCGAGGTATCGGCCCGGTAAAAGCGTTCAAAAACCTGATTCGCCTGTTCCGGAGTCAGTCCTTTCCCCTGATCGATCACCGAAATTTCCCAGCCGGCGACTGAATACCGGCCGCGGATGGTGATGGTGCTGTTTGCCGGTGAAAACTTGATCGCGTTACTAAGCAGGTTTTCCACGGCCTGGTTGATCTTATTAGGGTCGACGGCTATGGCTGTCGCCTCCGTCGATAGATCAAGAGCAAAAGAGTAGGCCAGAAATTGCCGAGCACGAGCACTGACTATTTGGTGAAGTAAACTGCCGATGTCGCAGGATTTTTTCTCAAGATGCACCAGATGCCCCGACTCGACACGGCTGACGTCGAGCAGATCGTCGATGATATGTTGCAGGGCCTCTCCCTTGTCGTGAATGATGCCGATGTACTCACGCGCGGTTTCTACGGTCGGATCCTCGGAGCTCTGCAGCAGTTCGGCAAAGCCAAGGATAGACGCCAGCGGAGTGCGCAGTTCATGGGCAGCGGTGGCGATGAATGCGCTCTTCATCCGGTCGCTCTCCTGTTCGCGGGTGACATCGCGCAGGGTGATAATGGTGCCGGCCGGAGTCTCCGACCCGCCGGCACTGGTGTAGGCCTGAATCTGAATCTGTTTCGATTGCCCGTCACGCCGGTCGACCAGGGTGAGCAGCTCGGACTGCGGTCGCGGGAGCGTTCCCGACTGCAGCCAGTTGAGAAATGCAGAATCGGCACCGGAATCCTTGAGGGGATATCCGAGGCTTTCCTGACCGATGCCGAGCAGCGCCCCGGCGGTCGGGTTCAGCAGGATGATCTGCTCCTGATCGTCGGTGACGACGATGCCGTTGGGGACGGCGTAGAGCAGGGCGCGCAGCTGATGCCGTGCTTCCGCTTCGGCGTGCAGGGCCTGCTCCATCCCCTGCATGGCATCGGTTTTGGCCGTGATGTCGAGCAATGAGACCAGAACGCGATCGAGCCGCTGCTCATGCCCCGGCATCGCCTGCCAGCGCAACTGGACGCGCAACTCCCGCCCTTTGAGGGTCTTGACCGACCCTTCCAGATTGTAGGAGGTTTCTCCCTGCCAGATCGCGAGGAGTTGTTCGGCAAAGCTATGGTAGGAGTCGGAGGTGAAGGTATGGGTCAGGTTGGCGAGCAGCTCCTCTTTGCTGGTCGCTTGATGCAGGTCCAGAGTCGCCCGGTTGACATCATGAATGATGACGCTGCCGGCGCAGACGCCGATGATCTCCGGGTGCTTCTGTAAATGCCGGGGAAGGTCGGTGACCCCCTGCTGTCGCAGATCGTTGAGACAGTCCATGATCGGTGAAAAATCTTCTTCCCACAAAGAGACCGGTGCATTCTCAAACAGGTCGCGATAGCGTTTTTCACTTTGCGCCAGATTTTGTTCGCGTTGCTGCAAACTCAAGGTTGCGCGTTGTACCTCCCGGCGCAGTAAAACAATGAAGCTGCCGCCGCTGATAAAAAGAACCAGCAGCAACCACAGGGAACTTTTCAGCCAGGTCGGGATCTCGGCCGGTTTGATGTTGACCCCGTGCCCCCAGTGGCGCAGGGCCTGGTAGTAGGGCGAATTTTTCTCGCCGCGCCAATCAGTCAGGTAGCGGTTTGTGATCTGCAGCAGGTCGCCGTTGCGCCCTTTTTTGACGGCAAAGTAGATGTCGAAGGGGTTGAAGATGATGCCGGAGCTGACCACTTTACTCTGTGCATGCCGCGCCGAGCCGTAGGTGCTGTTGACCACGCCACCATCGACTTCTCCGGCTTCGATGGCGGCAAAGACGGCATCAAAATCGGCCACTTCGACAAAGGTGCAGGGGATGTCGAACTTTTTGGTCAGGTCCATGAAGGAGCGTGCGTTGTAGCCCCCCTTCATCACCGCGATCCGCTTGTCGGCGACGTCGCGGATTTCGTGCAGGGTCGATTTCGGCAGGACGTACAGCTCCCCCCAGACGGTGAGCAGGGTGGCGGAGCCGAAATCCATCCAGGTTTCGCGCTCGGGTGTGCGGGCGACACTGGTCAGCAGGTCGACCTCGCCGTTTTTCAACCGTTCGAGGCCTTCTGCCCAGGAACCGTAAACATAGGTGATGTGCAGGTCTTCGCGCCGGGCGATTTCAGTCAGGATGTCGACGTAAAAGCCGTCAATCCTGCCACTGTCGGTCTGGAAGATGGCGGGATAGTAGCTGAAGGCACCGACGCGCAGCGAACGGGGTTCGGCAGCGGCCGGGTTGAGAGGCAGCAGGCTGAGCAGCAGAGTGCAGAGTAACAGATGGGCGATGCGCACAGGCAGCCTCAACAGTTTGGTAGAAGAAGGGATGACAAGATTAACTCTACCTCATTTTTCGGTGGACGCCAGAATTAAGGGTGCTGTTCAACTGCTGGCAAGGGGGAGCGCCGGTTCCTGCAAGGCGGCAATTTGCTCGCGCAGGGCGAGGATATGCTCGTCCCAGTAGCGCGGGGTGTTGAACCAGGGGAAATGGTGCGGGAAGGTCGGGTCGTCCCAGCGGCGGGCGAGCCAGGCGGTGTGATGCAGAATACGCAGTGAGCGCAGCGGCTCGATCAGCAAGCGCTCGCGTGGGTCGAAGTCGTTGAACTCGTAGTAGCCGTCGAGGATACGCCCCAGTTGAACCGTCTGCTGCTCGCGGTCACCGGAGAGCATCATCCACAAATCCTGCACCGCCGGAGCCATCCGCGCATCGTCAAGATCGACCAGCTGTGGTGCATCGTCACGCCAGAGGATGTTGCCGGGGTGGCAGTCGCCGTGGGTGCGCAGCCAGGTCAGCCCCGGCACTTGCGCAAAGCGCTGCTCCAGACCGACGAGCAGGTCAGTCGTCAAACTGTCGTAGGTAGACTTGTGCCCGGTCGGAATGAAGTGGTTGCTGATCAGGTCGATGCTGTCGCAGCCGAAACTCTGGACGTCGAGACGCGGCCGAGCGACAAAAGGGTGGACGGCACCAATGGCGTGCAACCGACCGAGCAGGCGGCCCATGATGCGTAGATTGTCCCGGTTGTCGAACTCCGGGGCATGGCCGCCGCGGCGCGGAAACAGGGCGAAGCGGAAACCGCGAAAATGGAACAGGCTCCTGCCCTCAGCATCGCACAGCGGCACCACGATCGGCAACTCCTGTTCCGCCAGCTCGAAGGCAAAGGCGTGTTCCTCGGCAATCTGCTGATCGCTCCAGCGCTCCGGACGATAAAACTTGGCGATCAGCGGCGCCTCTTCCTCAATGCCGACCTGATACACCCGGTTTTCGTAGCTGTTCAGGGCAAAGACGCGGTGGTCGCAGCGGTGCCCTTTGCTCTCGATCGCATCCATGACGAAGGCCGGTGTCACCTGCTCAAAGGGGTGGTGCGCGGTTTCCGGCATCAGAGACTCCATCACAAATTGGCAAATGGCCGGGCGGCAACTGTTGCATCCGGCGCGGCGAGAATGGCGCCGATGGCGGCGGCGTGATGGCAGTTTGCGGCATGCAGTTGTGGCAGGCGCTCGGCGGTGATGCCACCGAGGGCAAAGACCGGCAGCGGGGCGTTGCGGCAGGCGGCGCTCAGGCCATCGAGGCCGAGGGCTGGGCCGTAGGCGGCTTTGGATGCGGTGGCAAAGACCGGGCCGAAGGTGACGAAGTCGGCACCGGCTTGTGCGGCGGCGGTAATCTCGTCAACATGGTGGGTGGAGACGCCGATCAGGCGTTCTGGACCGAGGAGGCGACGTGCCGTTGCCGGTGGCAGAGAGTGTCCGCCAAGATGGACGCCATCGGCATCGACCGCCAGGGCGACATCGATGCGGTCGTTGATCAGCAGGCGGGCGTGGTGGGCCCGGGTCAAGTCGCGCAGTTCCCGGGCCAGCGGCAACAGTTCGGCCGCGCTCAGATCCTTCTCGCGCAGCTGCACCGCCCGCACACCGCCGAGCAGGGCGGCTTCGACCTGCTGCAGCAGACTGCGTCCGGTCGGCACTTGCTGGCGATCGGTGATCAAGTAGAAATGGAAGTCGATGGTAGAGGTCATAGGCTTTTTTACCACGAAGGAGACGAAGGACACGAAGGAAAAGCAAAAAGCGAATGGGACGCAGATCAAATCTGATGAACGCTGATTTTAAACCCGGAATCTTTGGTTCATTCTTATCCCCAAGACTTATCTGTGTTCATCAGATTTGATCTGCGTCCAGAAATATCTTTGGCTTGGTTTATCTTCGTGCTCTTCGTGGCAAATAAGCCATTTCCGCCTTACCAAAAAACCGACAACAACGGCACTAACCTGCAAACGCTGTATCCCAGTCTTTCCACACCGGCTCATAACCGCGACTGACCAGCATCGCCGCCACCTCTTCGTGGCTGCGCTCATCATCGATGGCGAACTGGCGGCCGCTCTCATCCTTTTCTGCATAGCCGCCGGGTGAGGTGCAACTGCCGGCGCTCATCTGGGTGATCCCGAGTGGCAGCAGGTGGTCGCGCAACGTGGCGCTCTCCCGGGTCGACATCACCAGGCCAACATCGGGCAGCAGCAGGCGCAGGGCGCAGATCAGTTGAACGAAATCGCGATCGGGTACCGGATTGAGCGGCTGGAAACCGCCGTCGGCCGGGCGCATGCGCGGGAAGGAGCAGGAGAGGTGAGTGCGCCAGTAGTGGCGCGCCAGGTAGAGGGCGTGCAGGCCGGTGAAGAACCCTTCGACGCGGAATTTACCGAGGCCGAGCAGGGCGCCGATGCCGATGCGGCGCATGCCGGCGGCGGCTGCCGCTTCCGTCGCAGCAAGGCGAAAGGCGTAGTCGCGCTTTTTGCCGAAGGGGTGCATCTCGGCGTAGAGGTCGCGGTCGTAGGTCTCCTGATAGATGGTCAGCCCATCGATACCGCTTTGTACCACCTGTTCGTAGCCGTGTTGATCCATGGGATAGACTTCGATGCTCATGGACGAAAACAGCGGCCGCAAGCGCTCGACAGCGGCACAGAGATAGCTGTTGTCTGCCAGTTTCGGGGTTTCGCCGGTGACCAGTAGCAAATGGCGGAAACCGCGGTCGTGCAGCACCCGCGCCTCGTTCTCCATCTCATCAAGGGTCAAGGTGCGGCGTGCCATCTTGTTGTGGGCATTGAAACCGCAGTAGCGACAGCCGTTGCTGCATTCATTGGAGAGATAAAGCGGCGCGTACATCAGGATGGTCTTGCCGAAACGCTGCACGGTGGTGTGATGCGCCCGCTGCGCCAGCGGTTCGAGGTAGGCACTTGCCGCCGGTGACAGCAGCGCCTTGAACTCCTCGAGACGCAGTTGCGGCATCGCCAGAGCGCGCTCGACATCGGCAGCGGTTTTGCCAAGGATCTCGTCTTCGATCTGTTGCGGGTCGTATTTGCTTATTTCGTTTAGGAAAGACATAAGGGCTCGCTTTACCACGAAGGACACGAAGGACACGAAGGAAAAGCAAAAAGCGAATGGGACGCAGATCAAATCTGATGAACGCTGATTTTAAACCCAGAATCTTTGGTTCATTCTTAGCCCCAAGATTTATCTGTGTTCATCAGATTTGATCTGCGTCCGAAAAACATCTTTGGCTTGATTTTTCTTTGTGTCCTTCGTGGTGAAAAAATAGATTTAGCTGTGCAAAAAGCCGGTCAACGGACTACTCGCTTCCGCCTGCTGGCGCTGCTCGCCAAGTCCGGCCAGAAACGCTTCGCGGCCGGCTTCCACCCCTTTTTTGAAGGCGGCGCCCATGGCGCCGGGATCGCGTGCGACGGCCAGCGCAGTGTTGACCAGTACGCAGTCGGCTCCCATCTCCATCGCCTCGGCGGCATGCGACGGGGCACCAAGGCCGGCATCGACCACCACCGGCACGATCGCCTGTTCGATGATGATGGCGATCTGCTCACGGGTCTTTAAGCCCTTGTTGGTGCCGATGGGGGCACCGAGCGGCATCACCGTGGCAACGCCGATCTCCTGCAACCGTTTGGCCAGCACCGGGTCGGCATTGATATAAGGCAGGACAATAAACCCCTCCTTGACCAGAATCTGTGCCGCTTTGAAGGTTTCGATCGGGTCGGGGAGCAGGTAGAAGGGGTCGGGGGTGACTTCGAGCTTGACCCACGGTTCGCAACCGGCAGCGCGGGCCAGGCGGGCGAGGCGCACCGCCTCTTCGGCATCGCGGGCACCGCTGGTGTTGGGCAGCAGCAGGTATTTTTCGCGGTCGATGTGCGACAGGATGCTGTCGTTGGGGTTGTCGATATCGACCCGGCGCAAGGCAACGGTGACAATCTCACACCCCGAAGCCTCCATCGCCGCCAGCATCGCCGCGTTGGAGGAGAATTTGCCGGTACCGACGAGCAGGCGCGATTTAAAGGTGCGACCGGCGATGATCAACTCGTTCATTTCATTACCTCGTTGAAGGTTTCAGGAATCAGGTTTCAGGAATCAGGTTTCAGATTTCAGATTTCAGATTTCAGATTTCAGATTTCAGATTTCAGATTTCAGATTTCAGATTTCAGATTTCAGATAAGGGCAAATCCTCATTTGTACTGCATAGATTTAGGGTTAGCCTGACACCTGAGACCTGAGACCTGTCCCTTGAAACCTGAGACCTGTCACCTGACAGCTGTCCCGTTAGATGTCAGCCGCCACCGACAAACTGGACAATCTCCAGCGTATCGCCGGTTTGCAATTGAATCGTCTCCAGCTGCTCGCGCAGCAGGACGTTTCCGTTGTGCTCGATGGCGACGCGGTTCGGGTCGAGACCGCGCGTCTTGAGCAGGTCAAAAATGCTGCAAATGGCTACGGACTGTGATTGGCCGTTGATTATAATCTGCACAGTTTGTCCCATCAGGGTTCCTCCCCAAGCAACAGCCGCAAAACGGCGTTGGCCTGGTGATGAGCGGCGATACCGACGCGGGGGGCCATCAGGCCACAGCCGGGGGCGGCGGCGGTTTCACCATCGCCACACAGGTAGAAATTGTTGCCAACCCGGCGGGTGACGACGCTATTGGCTGTGCCGTAGCCGGCCATGCCGGAGGCGGCGACCAGCGGTCGCTGCGGGAAATGCTGGCGGATGGTCTCGACCAGCATCGCTTTTTGCCCGGCGTCGTCGAAGGCTTCGACGATGATGTCGGCACTGCCGAAGGCCTGCGGCAGGTTGGCGGCATCGAGCCGGCCATAAAAGACTGCCACTTTGACGTATGGATTAATTCGCCGCAGGTTCTCGCGCAGGGCATCGACTTTGGGCAGGCCGATCTGATTGATAAAATACTGCTGCCGGTTGAGGTTCGACGGCTCAACCACATCGAAGTCGGCGATGATCAGCCGGCCAATGCCGCAGCGGGCCAGGGCGATGGCGATGGCTGAGCCGAGGCCACCAACGCCGGCGATCCCAACGGTGGCCTGACGCAGGCGCTGGTGGACGCCGGGGGTGTGGCGCGAGAGCAGTAACGCTTCGAGTTCGTCGGCGGATGGGGTCTCGCCGCGGCGGATCAAAACGATGTGGTCGTTCTCGGTCAGCGGTGCGTCGTCACGCAGCGGGAAGCCGTTGCGGATCAGGACGTCGGCGTCCGGTTTGATGCGATCACGCAGGGCGAACAGGGTGTCGCCCTCGCTGGTGTCGATCGGTTGCTCGTTGACGAAAATCTGCATGCGACCTGTTTTTTTCAAGAGGTGCTGGTTGATTTAAAACTGCAAAACCGGCGGGTCGCGTCCCGCCAGACGCCTTACTTTTTTGCAGACGCCAAAAAAAGTAAGCAAAAATGGCTTTCCCCTGTCCGCCGTCGCTCAGTGAGCTATGGCGGGACAAGCGCTGGGCATTCTGCTTGCCGGCAGACGTGTTTTCCGATCAGCGACATCGTCAATAGCCCGGTCAGAGACCTACGTACAGTGAAAAGTCAATGGTGCACCTAAGCCGGTGATCCAGGCATTCGCATTTTTAACGTCGCCGTAACCGTCAGTCCCTCGGGTTTTGTTTTTTGTGAAAACTGGACTCCTTGTTTCACAGCCTGAAAATACAAAAAGGCCGCGAAGGCGGCCCGAGGGTTCGGATCATCCATCGCCACTTCCCTACGCCGGTATGATCCGGATCAGGTTCAAAGGGTCGCCGCGCTTAGCTGCGTGGCTCTCAGTCTTAAACTCCCCTAGGGCGTCAATTGTCGTGCGCTGAGACTAACAGCAGCCAAAGGTGGAAGTCAATTGCTTTTGCGGCATTTTTCATGGCGCCGGATGCTGCTTTCGTCTATGATAACGGGCCGCGGGCTGCATCCTGCCGGCCCGTCGCCCAAGGATTGAAAGGTTATCACAATGAGTGTTTCAGATCGTTATCGGGGCCTGGTCGATGAGGCCACGGCTTTTGTTGAAGAACAGACCAAAGAGGCTGGTGCCGAACCGGCGGATGATGTTCGTCTGGCGCTGAAGGCGCTGCGCAAAGGGGTTGATGTGCTGGCTGAATTGCGCGAGGGGGTCGGCGAGGTGCCGCGGATCCGCCTTGAGCTTGAGCTGACTCCTATCCTGCTCAAGGCCCACAACCATTTTGATCGCGGACGTCTCGATTTTCTGGCCGCCGATTGCGAAAAATCGGCCGCTGCGGCCTGGGATCTGCAGCAGGCCATCTATCGACTGCTCAATGATCTCTAGGTAAAGGTGCACGGTATGACTGCAGTCGGATCGCCACAGCCGCCCCCCTCCTGTGACCGCAGCCCGTTGCGCTGCTGGTTGCACGAAGTCATTTTCGAGGCTGACACCTTTGCCGGCAAACTGTTCGATGTTGTTCTGATCGTAAGTATCTTCGCCAGTGTCGTTGTTGTCATGCTCGACAGTGTCCGTTCCATCAGCGCATCGCATGCGGTTCTGTTTTATACACTGGAATGGGTTTTCACCCTGTTTTTCAGTATCGAGTATCTCCTGCGTCTTTACTGTGTGGGGCGTCCGCGCAAGTATGCCTTGAGTTTCTTTGGCGTTGTCGATCTGCTCGCCACCCTGCCGACCTGGCTCAGTCTGTTTTTTCCCGGCGCCCAATATCTGCTGATTATCCGTATTTTGCGGGTGGTGCGGGTCTTTCGGGTGTTCAAACTGGTGACCTATGTCAGCGAAGCCGAAGTGTTGTACCGCTCGCTGCGGGCCAGCTCCCGCAAAATCATGGTTTTTCTGTTTGCGATTCTGACCATGGTGGTGGTGATCGGTGCGGTGATGTATCTGATCGAGGGGGAGACCGCCGGCTTTACCAGTATTCCGCGCAGTATTTACTGGGCGATTGTAACCATGACCACGGTCGGTTATGGCGATATCTCGCCGCGCAGCAATTTCGGGCAACTGGTGGCATCGGTGGTGATGATTATGGGGTATGGGATTATCGCCGTGCCGTCCGGGATTGTGACCGTGGAGATGGCGCGGGCCATGCGCAGTGTCTCAACTCAGGCCTGTCCGGAGTGTGCAGCCGAAAGCCATGATAGTGACGCTGTGCATTGCAAGTATTGCGGTGCCCGACTTTAGGCTGATGAAAAACCGCTATCTGCGGCGTTGTTCTTGCTCTGGGGCTCCCAGCCCCCCTTTGTCAAAGGGGGGAATCAGTGCGGCAAAGGTTTTTACTGGAGCCAGTTTTTACTGGAGCGAAGTGAATAATCAACATACAAAAAAGCCCCCCGATTTATCGAGGGGCTTTTTGTTTGCAGTCGAAGTCTGTCGGAACCAACACTCAGGGCTAAACAAATCCACCCTTGTTGGTCCCTGATTGGGTGCGGATGATGTGTTCATCGATATACGCCTGAATGCGGGCGGCGTCATCTTCCCGCAGGTCGAGGAACTGTACCCCCATCCCGGCCGGCAGTCGCTCACTTTTGACCCATTCCGGGTGGTTGACCCAGGCGACGCGGGCCCGGCAACAGATCAAAGGCTCCTCTTCGGAAAGGGCCAGCTGGATGGCAATCCGATAGTTGATCGGCAGCAGTTGCTGTGTTTCGATAAAGCAGCCACCGGAATTGATATTACGGATCCAGCCTTCATGCAGTTCGTCGAGATCACTGCCGCAGGAGATGACGAGAAAGGTTTCGATGCGCGGTGCGGCCCGGTCGAAGATGCCGAGCAGGTGGCTGGCGGTGGCAAGAAAACGCTGCTGGTCGACGGGGCGGCTGATCACGGCTTCGCAGCTTAAGTCACGGCACTGTTCCTCGTTATTGCGCGACTCTTTGGGGACAACCATGATGATCGGCGTGTTTCGTAAAACCGGGTCCTGTTTGATTTTGCGACAGCACTCGGTGCTGACGAGACCCTTCATGGCGATATCCAGAACAACCAGTGCCGGGTCATGCTCCTCAATCAATTGAAAAGCTTCCTGACCGTCTTTGGCGATAAGAAAGGTGAAGCCGGAGCGGTGCAGAAAGGAACTTTCGACGATTTGCTGGATTTCAGGATCGGCCGGCAGCAGGATTTTCATGCTCATTGATCAGTCTCCCAGTGAAGAGGTCGCAAGTGAAGCATGCGCTGTTGACATTCGCATTCTGAGGCGCCAGCGTCAAGCCAAAAAAAGCGGAACCGGTGCCAGGACCGGTTCCGCTTTTGCTGAAAATCGGGCTGAAACAGCTTATTGAATGCTTTTCAGCGTGACTTCAAAGATCAGGGTGCTATTGGGCTGGATCACCGGCGGAGCGCCCTGCTCGCCGTAGGCCAACTGGGCCGGAATATAAAGCTTCCACTTGGCCCCTTCCTGCATCAGCAACAATGCCTCGGTCCAGCCGGGGATGATGCCGCCAACGGAGAAGGTTGCCGGCTCGCCGCGGGAGTAAGAGCTGTCGAATTCGCTACCATCAATAAAGCTGCCGATGTAATCGACCACGACGATATCTTCAACGGACGGCGTGCGCCCTTTGCCGGGCTCCAGTACTTCATACTGCAGGCCGCTGTCGAGGGTGACAACACCCGGACGGGCGGCATTGGTCTTTAAAAAGGTTTCACCGGCTGCCAGATTGTCGGCGGCGGCTTTTTGCAGCGTCGCCTGCTGCTTGGCTTGCGCCATCTCCTGCAGCTCCTGCAGGGCGGCCATGGCCTCTTCACGGGTCAAGCGGGTCTGGGTTCCCGCCATGGCGTCGGCGATGCCCTGGGCGACCTGATCGGCATCAATCTGGATGTCGCGCATGCGAAAGTCTTGTCCCAGGCTCATCCCGATGCTGTAGCTGATGCGCTCAGTCTGTTCTGAGGCCAGAGCTTTTTGTGTTGCCGGGCGGGCGTAGCGGGAGAGATTGGATTTTTGTTCGATAGCCCAGGCGCTACTGGTCAGGGCGAACAGGGCAAACAGGGCGGCGATGCTGATCAGCTTTTTCATTAAAAAGTCTCTCTTTCTGGATGGTTGAGCGTCAAACGTCCGCCCTTCATACATCATTGGCCATAGCCCTGTCAACAGGAGGATGCGCAACTTGACGATCTAGTTTTTGCCGGCAGCAACCGGTTTGTCAACCGGAAGGCCGGTGATGGCAAATAAGGCGCCGGCAATAAACAGGGTCAGCAGGGCGATAAATGCCGGCCAGCCGAAACGTTGATAAATGAGGACCGGCAGGCTCGATCCGAGAACACCGCCGCCGTAGTAGGCGCAGATGTAGAGGCCGTTGACCAGACCGGACTGGCCGAGGCCGAGGGCGTTGAGCTGGCCGCTGGCCAGGGCGTGGACCAGAAACATGCTGCCGCAAAATGGAAACATGAGCAGGAACAGGGCGATGGCGTCGGGGACGAGCATGGCAATCAGGCAAAGGCCGAAGGCGCCAAGGCCGATCTGCATGGTGCGCCTGGCACCACCGAGCCGACGGGCGAGACTGACCGCCGAAAGGGCGCTGACAATCCCCAGGGCATAGCCGCTGTAGATGAAGCCGATGCGCATTTCACTGGCGCCGGGGGCCAGGGCGCTGACCCGAAACGGCAGGGTGTTCATCACCGCGGCGAAGGCGAAAAAGAAGCAGAAGACGGTGAGATAGATGCGGCGGGCCGGTTGGCAGCCCAGGATGGTTTTGAGATCGCCGCCGCTGCGTGTCTCCAGCGGTCGGCCCGGCGCCAGGCGGCCGAGGAGGAAAAAGACTGCCAGCAGGCTGACCGCCAGCAGGTAGAAGCTGCTCGGCCAGCCGAGCAGCGTGGCGAGACTGCCCGACATCACCCGGCCAAACAGGCCGCCGAGGATGGTGCTGGCGATATAAATCGCCATGGCGCGGCGTTGTTGCCCCTGTGCCGCTTCGGTGGCGACATAGGTCATCAGTGCGGTGAGGATCGCCGGGACCAGCAGTCCTTGCCAGAAGCGGACGGCGAGCAGCAGCGGAAAGCTGCTGCACAAAGGGAACAGGGCGGTGGCGACTGCCAGCTGCAACACGGCAATACGCAGCATGCGGCGCGGTGCCCAGGCGGAAAGGATGCGGCCGTAAAACAGCGGCGCCAGGCTTAACGGCAGAAACACCGCCGTAATCAGAAAGGCGGCGGCATCGCGACTGACGGCGTAGTCGCGCGCCAGCACCGGCAGCAGCGGCTGTGGCGCATAGAGGGCAGAGAAGGTGAGGATGGTCAGGATGATGACCACCGGCATGGCGCTGGTCGATCTGGTCAATGCGCCTCCCGCCAGTTGGCACCGTCGCCGACTTCGACGTCGAGGGGGACCGAGAGTGGTACGGCCTGCTCCATCTCCTGTTTGACCAGCAGTCGCATAATCTCCAGTTCAGCAACCGGGACGTCGAAGACCAGTTCGTCGTGCACCTGCAGCAGCATCTTGCTCTGCAGCCCTTCGCGTTGCAGCCGGGCAAAGATTTTGATCATCGCCACCTTGATGATATCGGCAGCGGAGCCCTGCACCGGGTAGTTGATGGCGTTGCGCTCGGCATAGCCGCGGATGGCGCCGTTGCTGCTCAAAATCTCCGGCACTGCGCAGCGGCGGCCGAGCAGGGTGGTGACGTAGAGTTTTTGGCGCGCCTCGGCAATTTTGCTCTCCATAAAGCTGCGGATGCCGGGGTAGCGTTCAAAGTAGGTGTCGATAAAGATCTGCGCTTCGCGCCGGCTTATGCCGAGCTGCTTGGCGAGGCCGAAGGCGCTCATGCCGTAGATGACGCCGAAGTTGATCGCCTTGGCCTGCCGGCGCTGTTCGCTGGTCACCATCTCCGGAAACAGGCCGAACACCTCGCTGGCGGTGCGCTGGTGAATATCCTCGCCGCGGGCAAACGACTCCTTGAGCGCCGGCACATCGGCCATGTGGGCCAGCACCCGCAGCTCCACCTGCGAATAGTCGGCCGACAGCAGCACGCACCCTTCGCTCGGGATGAACCCCTCGCGGATGCGCCGCCCCTCCTCGGTGCGGATCGGGATGTTCTGCAGATTGGGGTCACTGGAACTGAGGCGGCCGGTGGCGGTAATCGCCTGGTTGAAGCTGGTGTGGATGCGGCCGGTCGCCGGATGGATCAGTTTCGGCAGGGCGTCGGTATAGGTGCTTTTCAGCTTGGCCACCGAACGGTAGTCGAGCAGTCGCGCGGCGATGGCGTGTTCCTCGGCCAGGACATTGAGAACTTCAACATCGGTCGACCAGCCGGTCTTGGTCTTCTTCCCCTTGGGCAGGCCGAGGCGCTCGAAGAGAATCTCGCCGAGCTGTTTCGGTGAGCTGATGTTAAACGGGCCGCCGGCCAGCTCAAAGATCTGTCCTTCAAGGATGGCGAGCTTCCCCTCCAGCTCCTGCGACAGACCACCCAAAAAACCGGCGTCGATGCGGATCCCGGTGCGCTCGAGATCGATCAGCACCGGCAAAAGCGGCATCTCCACTTCGTCAAACAGCTCGCGCTGCTGCTGGACATCGAGCAGCGGGTCGAGCTTTTCGTAGAGGCGCAGGGTGATGTCAGCGTCCTCGGCGGCGTAGACCGTCGCCTTGTCGATCTCGACCTCGTCGAACAGCACCTTGTTCTTGCCGCTGCCGGCGACTTCACTGAAGCTGATGGTGCGGTAGTTCAGCAGCTCGGCAGCGAGATTGTCCATACCGTGCGATTTGGCCGCCGGCTGCGCCAGATAGCTGGCGAGCATGGTGTCGTAGAGTGGCCCCTGCACTTCGATCCCGGCGCCGGCCAGCACCAGGATATCGTACTTGAGGTTCTGACCGATCTTCAGTTTGTGCGAGTCGGTCAATATGGGGCGCAGGGCGGTCAGCACCTGCTGCATGGGGAGCTGGTCAGGGACGCCGAGGTAGCGGTGCGCCACCGGCAGGTACCAGGCGCTGCCGGCCTTGACTGCAAACGACAGCCCGACCAGCTCGGCGCGCAACGGATCGAGGCTGGTGGTCTCGGTGTCAAAGGCGAAGCGATCGGCCTGACGCAGGGCGGCAAGCATCCCCTCAAGATCGGCTTCGGTCAGCACTGTCTGGTAGCAGGCACTGTCAACGGTGACCCGCTCGTCGCTGGAGAACTCCTGCAACAGTTTATGAAACTCGCAGCGTTTGAACAGCTCGGTCAGGGCAACACGGTTCGGCTTGGACAGGGCGAAATCGACGTAATCGACCTCAAGCTCCATGTCGTCGATCAAGGTGACCAGCTGCTTCGACAGCCGGGCCTGCTCGGCGAACATCTCCAGATTCTCCCGGCGCTTCCCCTTAAGCTGGTGCAGATTGGCGAGCAGATTCTCGATGCTGCCGAACTCGTCGATCAACGCTTTGGCGGTCTTCTCGCCGATTCCCGGCACCCCCGGCACATTGTCCGAGCTGTCACCGGAGAGCCCCTGCACCTCAATCACCTTGTCGGCGCCGCCGAAGCGCTCAAACACCTCGGTCGGTCCGTATATCTTGTCCTTCATGGTGTCGAGCAGCACGATCTTGTCGCTGACGATCTGCATTAAATCCTTGTCGCCGGTGACGACGGTGACCTCCATCCCCTGGGCGGCAAAGCGCTTGGCCAAAGTGGCGATGATGTCGTCGGCCTCAAAGCCGGGGGTTTCGATCGCCGGCATGTTGAACGCCTTGACGATCTCCTTGATGACCGGAATCTGCGGGATCAGATCGTCTGGCATCGCTGAGCGGTTGGCTTTGTATTCGGGGTAAAGATCCTTGCGAAAAGTCGGCCCCTTGCTGTCGAACACCACCGCCAGATGATCAGGGGCGAGTTCGCGCACGATCTTCAGCAGCATGTTGGTAAAACCGTAAATCGCGTTGGTCGCCTCCCCCTTGCTGTTGGAGAGGTGGCGGATGGCGTAGTAGGCGCGGTAGATGTAGCTGGAGCCGTCGATCAAAAACAGCCGTTGCGGCAAATCAGACATGGGGCCTCGCAATCAAAAGGATGGGCGGAATTATTCCATAGCAACGGGGAGGAGGGAAGGGAAAAGGGGTAGGTAGGGGAATCGACTGATCAGGTCAGTTTAGGTTACCCAACGGAATGACTATTCGCCTAAAGACATTTCGTGGTTAGGCTACAGCCCTTTGTATTGGCTTTTCAATTCTTCCCAGCCGTCACCATCTAAATTTGATTTAATCCTCTTGTCTATCTCTTGCTTACTGATGTTGCGTGTAAATAAAGTAGTTCCACCGGCTTTATGTATCTCTTTTGCCCAACAATGGAGTGCTTGAGAAAAAGACCAGGTCCCAATGTTACCCCAATGGTCATTTTTATAGTCAATTGAGTCTTCAATTTTGTGACTGATTTCATTGAATTTAGGGAACATATAGCCCGAAGTTCCTGAGGGATATCCATCAGAAATATCAATTTCTTCGGGCCAAAGAACAAGTATTCTGTTGTAAATTTCAGAGAAATCCATTGTGTAGCCTAACTCGTGAGTAGACGAAAAATCTTGCGTATAATATCCCCAGCGCTACGCTAGTTGAATGCGATTTTAACCTAACATATCAGTCGGTTACAAATCTGGTGCGAAATGGGCCGGGTGAAAAAGCGAAACCGGTCCGTACTCTACTGACTCACGACTTCACGCGCCGATTTCGCCATATCGCGCAATTTGCCAGAACTACATGATATCGCAAAGGATTCAAGCACAATAAAACAGCCCACACCGGTAAAAAAATCGGGCGGGCTGTCGATTTATAGGTCGGGTTGTTGTCATGGCCCCTCACTTTTATGTGCTGCAAATAATGAACAGTATTCAAGCTATTTCGTGGTAGGTTGTCAAGCTATTTGCTACCACACTTTTCTTTCCCGCATCAACAACTCGGCGATGCTGTAAAATTGAATCTTAATGCGACTGCCTCAGGTCTCTAAATAGTAAATAAAACCGCCTTGTTGCTTGCATTTTGACTCTTCTGGTAATAGTCTTTAGAGGTTAATCGTGAGCGGGAGTTCTATGTTGGTTCTGAATGCAAAACAGGTGCAGGGTCTACTTCTGGTCGCAGCCGGTCTGTTTGGTCTGGCTGCTGGTGGCCTGGTGGTGCAGGTTGCCGGGGCTTATCTGCGCCCGGCCCAGCGCTCCGGGGCCGTGGTGGTGACTTCATCTGCACCGGCGGCAGCGTTGCCGGCCGATATCAGTCGTATTGTCCGTGAGAATATTTTTGACCCGGCTTCACGCGGTCAAGAGTTGATGATGACGGTCGGAGCCCCGGGTGTGGCGGCCGGGGTGCCGGCGAATCTACGTCTTTTGGGGACGATTGATGGCGGCGCTTCGCCTCTGGCTCTGGTTGAGGCGGCTGGCAAATCAGCGATCTATCGAGTTGGTGATCTTTTGCCCGGCGGCGCTTCGCTGCAGGCAGTGGAGCGTAACCGCATCCGCTTGCTTCTGGCGGATGGCTCTCAGGGCGAACTGGTGTTTGTGGAGGTGCCGTCTTCGGCCCGCGGTGCAACCCCGGCGTCGGCGCCTGTGGCAGGCGGTGTCCGCGACCTGGGTGGCAATCGCTATCAGGTGGCACGCGCTGAGGTGGAGCAGGCGCGTAATAACCTCAACCAATTGCTCAAGCAGGCACGGTTGGAGCCTTTCGCCGTCAATGGCCGCACCGAAGGGTTTGCGGTGCGGATGATTCGCCCGAATACGCTGTTGGCCAAACTGGGTCTGCGGGTCGGTGATGTGGTCAACCAGGTCAACGGCGTTGAGCTCGATTCGCCGGAGAAGGCGTTGCAGATTTTTCAGCAGCTGCGCGAAGCCAAGCGGTTGTCGGTCAACCTGACCCGAAGCGGTGAGAAGTTGGTCTTTGCTTACGAGGTCAATTGAGAAGCAAGACAGGTCAATGGGACGCTGATCAGATCTGATCAAGTCTGATTGAAAGTTAAAGACACAACACCTGAGCTGACGGGCTGACGATTCAGCCGTCCGGCGCTGATTTTAAAGAACAAGATACTTTATGAATTTATAAAATCTGCGTTCATCAGATTTGATCTGCGTCCAATTAATGTTTTTGGTTGGTTTGGCTTGAACACACGATATGCGATTCAGCGGCCGACGTTTTGCAGTGGGCTTTGAGATAGAAACAGGAGATACACCATGCACCGCTTGAGACAATACAAAGTACTGCTCGTCCTGCTGTTTTGCCTGGCGCTACCGGTTGTTGCCGTTGCCGCCGACAAGGCCGGCACGGCGCGGGAGATCTCCCTCGATTTTCGCGATGTTGAGCTGGGCGATCTGATCCAGACCATCAGCGAGATGACCGGGCGCAATTTTATTTATGATGAGTCGCTCAAAGGGAAGGTCAGCCTGATCTCCCCCGACCGGATGAGTCCCAACGAGGCCTACGAGGCGTTTTTAACCGTGCTCAATGTCAAGGGATACGCGGTGATCCCTTCCGGACGCACCAACAAGATTGTGCCGCTGTCCGCCGCCCGTGAAAGTAACCTGCCGTCCGGCGCCGGTCGCAGCGGTTCGGATCAGTATGTGACCCGGCTGTTACGTCTGCAGTATGTCGATGCCAACCTGCTGGCCTCCACGGTGCTGGCGCCACTGGTGCCAAAGACCGGTAGCATCGTTGCCTACGCCCCGTCGAACACCCTGATCATGACCGACAGTGTGGCCAATATCGAGCGGTTGGCGAAGATCGTGGGCCAACTGGATGTTCCGGCCGCCATCGATGCGCTGGAGATTATTCCGCTGCAGCATGCTGCGGCGGAGGAGTTGGCCGAGCTTATCAATCAGCTGATGTCGCATAGC
>Ga0209231_1000281_pt1 | contig 32842 bp, 33 predicted proteins | sample Deesub45470m_DNA_FD_188086 | JGI IMG/M metagenome (GOLD analysis project Ga0209231, IMG submission 188086) | Deep subsurface microbial communities from North Pacific Ocean - 450_OLKR46/470m Metagenome (SPAdes) (version 2) | ecosystem: Environmental > Terrestrial > Deep subsurface > Unclassified ... | reverse complement strand
TGGCAGCGCCACCCGCCAAAAGCTGATCGAGAAGCTCATTCGGTATGGCAGGTTCTTTGCGTCGTGACATGGTGGGACTCCTTGTTGCCCATTATGCCCGGCCACACACGGAAATCCTGACAGTCCCTGGGATGCTGCGCATTTTCAGTCCGACTGATCACCCGACGCATCTCCTTCCATCCCGCTCAACTTCTCTAATTCAACACATCGCAATCATGTCTGCTTGCGGGCGGATCAGCAAGCCAGATAAGCGGCAAGAAATGGCTGATGTCAGCCAGTAGGCAGATGCCGTGCAAGCCGCTCCTCCAGCAGTGCCACCAGCGCCGGGTCCATGAATATGAAGTCATCTGGTATGTCGAGACAGATCATCCGCTTTCCATTGAGCGAAGAACGGAAGCGTTTCTGGACCTTGGTGCGGTGCATCTTTTCCATGACCACGATCACGTCGGCCCACTTGATCAATTCCGATGTGAGAGGGTTCTCAGCATCATTATTTGTGCCTGCCGATGAAACTTCGAGGTCCGGTCGCCCAGAAAAAACCTGCTCAGCAGTCGGGCTGCGAAGACGGTTCTGACTGCAAACAAACAAAATATTTTTCACGGGCATAGCCTCCCGGCCCAACGGATGCCCGCGATGTACTGTCAGCTTTGGGGGAAGGTCAATTGAGCTGGAAACAGCTTGATGTGGTCGTTCATTCCCATCCGCCTTCCTCATGCCGGACTTGATCCGGCATCCCGCTTTCCTTCGGTTGCGCCGGGCAAGAAGCGGGACCCCGGATCAAGTCCGGGGTGACGTGGAGTGGGATGGGGAGGTCGTGCCGATTTTCAGTCCATCTGGTCACCAGACTTACCCTCCTTTCGTCATGCCGGGCTTGACCCGGCATCCCGCTTTACATCGATAGAAGGGGTGATGCGATACAGCGGTTCCCTACCGAACCGGCCCACTCACCCCCGCCCATTCACTCCCACTTGGCCGTCGCCTTTTGCGTCTTGGCGTTCCAGAAGATCTGGATCTTGCTGATCGTGCAGAGGTCGAAATTGGTCCACTGGGCTTCGTCGCCATCGGTGAAGATGACTTTGAGGTCGTAGTTGCAGACAGAGTTCTTGGCGTTGAAGGTGATGGGGACCGAGGCGGTGTCTTCCAGCACTTCGTCTTCCATCACATCGTCGCCCCAGGCCTTGGCATCGGCGGGCGAGACATAGACTTCGGCGATGTCGTAGCCGGTCTTGTTGAACAGGGTGAAGTCCTGATCCCCGGCGATGGCGGGCGCGGCGAGAAACAGGGCGCAGGCGCCCAGGATGGTGGCAATCGGCTTCATGAATAATCCCCCCCGTGCCGATGCATATCATCAGCGCGGGGTGGGTGTAGGATATTGCGCTGACCGTAACAAGCGGCTGTTTCGGGGCGCTTAATCCAGATTGGGACGCAGATAGCGTTCGGCCGTTTCCAGGTCGATGCCGCGCCGTCCGGCATATTCCTCCAACTGGTCGCGACCGACGCGGGCGACGCCGAAATATTCCGATTGGGCGTGGCCGAAATAGAAGCCGCTGACGGCTGCCGTGGGGAGCATGGCAAAGCTCTCGGTCAGGGTGATGCCGGTGGCGTGATGGGCGTCGAGCATGTCGAACAGGATCGTCTTGAGGCTATGTTCCGGGCAGGCGGGATAGCCGGGCGCGGGGCGGATGCCGCGATATTGTTCCTTGATCAGCGCTTCGTTGGTGAGTTGCTCGCCCTCGGCATAGCCCCACAGCGCGGTGCGGACATAATGGTGGAGGCGTTCGGCGAAGGCTTCGGCCAGACGGTCGGCCAGGGCTTTCAGGAGGATGTCGGAATAATCGTCGATCGACGCCTTGAAGCGGGCCAGATGCGGTTCGATCCCGTGGATGCCGACCGCAAAGCCGCCCATCCAGTCGCCATCATGGCTGATGAAGTCGGCGAGGCACATATTGGCGCGGCCTTCGCGCTTCTGGATCTGCTGGCGCAGCATGGGGAGGGTGTAGTGTTTTTCATCCTCGACATGGACGATGATGTCGTCGCCCTGACGGCGGCAGGGCCACAAGCCAGCGACACCGCGCGCGGTGAGCCATTTTTCGGTGACGATTTTGTCGAGCATCGCCTGCGCATCGGCGAACAGGCTGGAGGCGCTTTCGCCCACGACCTCGTCGGTCAGGATCGCGGGATAATTGCCCGCCAGTTCCCAGGCGCGGAAGAAGGGGGTCCAGTCGATATATTGCACGAGATCCTTCAAATCCCAGTCGGGGAAGCGATGGACGCCGGGCAGGCGCGGGCGCGGGGCCTTGAGGCTTTCGTCGATCTCGAAGGCGTTGGCGCGGGCGTCCTCTATGCTGACCAGCGCGCTTTGCCCCTTATTGGCGCGGGCGACGCGGACATGCTCATAATCATCCTTGGTCTTTTGGACGAAGGCGGTCTTTTGCGTGTCCGAGACGAGGGCGGTGGCGACGCCGACGGCGCGGCTGGCGTCGAGCACATGCACGACCGGGCCGGTGAAGGCGGGGTCGATGCGCAGCGCGGTGTGGACGCGCGAGGTGGTCGCGCCGCCGATCAGCAGCGGCATGGTCATGCCCGCGCGCTGCATTTCGGTCGCCACGGTCACCATCTCGTCGAGCGAGGGGGTGATGAGTCCCGACAAGCCGATCATGTCGGCGTCATTCTCGTTCGCGGCCTTGATGATGTCCTGCCAGGGGACCATCACGCCCATGTCGATCACGTCGAAGCCGTTGCATTGCAGGACGACGCCGACGATATTCTTGCCGATGTCATGCACGTCGCCCTTGACCGTGGCCATGATGATCTTGCCCTTGCCCTTGGCGCCCGGTTCCTTGGCGGCCTCGATATAAGGGAGCAGGTGGGCGACTGCCTTCTTCATGACGCGCGCGGATTTGACGACCTGGGGCAGGAACATCTTGCCCGCGCCGAACAGGTCGCCGACGACGTTCATGCCGTCCATCAGCGGGCCTTCGATCACTTCGATCGGGCGGGCGGCGACGAGGCGGGCTTCCTCGGTATCCTCCACCACATACATGTCGATGCCCTTGACGAGCGCATGTTCGAGGCGGCGGGCGACGGGCCAGCTGCGCCACTCCTGCGCGGCCTTTTCGACCGCCGCGTCCTTGCCGCGATAGCTTTCGGCGAGGGTGACGAGGCGGTCGCCCGCTTCGGGATCGCGGTTGAGGAGGACATCCTCGCAGGCGGTGCGCAGCGCGGGGTCGATCGCGTCATAGACGTCGAGCTGGCCGGCGTTGACGATCGCCATGTCGAGCCCGGCGGGGATGGCGTGGTAGAGGAAGACGCTGTGCATCGCGCGGCGGACGGGTTCGTTGCCACGGAAGGAGAAGGAGAAGTTGGACAGGCCGCCGGAGATATGGACGTGCGGGCAGCGCGCCTTGATCTCGCGGCAGGCTTCGATGAAGTCCATGCCGTAGTTGTTATGTTCCTCGATCCCCGTCGCCACCGCGAAGATATTGGGGTCGAAGATGATGTCTTCGGGCGGGAAGCCGATGCCCATCAGCAGGTCATAGGCGCGGGCGCAGATTTCGACCTTGCGCGCCTTGGTGTCCGCCTGGCCGGTTTCGTCGAAGGCCATGACCACGACGGCAGCGCCATAGGCCATGCATTTGCGGGCGTGGAAGAGGAAGGCCTCCTCACCTTCCTTCATGCTGATCGAGTTGACGATCGGCTTGCCGGAGACGCATTTGAGGCCCGCTTCGATGACGTCCCATTTCGAGCTGTCGATCATGACAGGGACACGGCTGATGTCGGGTTCCGAGGTCATGAGCTTGAGGAAGGTCGTCATCGCCTCGACCGCGTCGAGCAGCCCCTCGTCCATGTTGACGTCGACGATCTGCGCGCCATTCTCCACCTGCTCGCGCGCAATGTCTATCGCGGCGGCATAGTCGCCCGCCATGATCAGCTTCTTGAACTTGGCCGATCCGGTGACGTTCGTGCGTTCGCCGATGTTGACGAAGGTGGCGCCAGTAAGATTGGGGGATTTCTGGGTCATGTTTTCAGGGTCCGTTCGCTTCGAGCGAAGTCGAGAAGCATTCGCGCCCGTGTCTCGACTACGCTCGACACGAACGGAGGTTGGGTTCAGGCGGCGATGTGCATGGGTTCCAGACCTGCGAGGCGGGTCACGACGGGCAGTTCCGGCACCACGCGCGGCTTCTCGCCCGCCAGCGCCCTCGCCACTGCGCCGATATGCTCCGGCGTCGTGCCGCAGCAGCCGCCGACCATGTTGACCAGCCCTTCATCGACCCATTGGCGGATCAGTTTCGCGGTGGTTTCGGGCAGTTCGTCATATTGGCCGAGTTCGTTGGGCAGGCCTGCATTGGGATAAGCCAGGATCAGCGTGTCGGCATTTTTTGACAGGTCGGCGAGATAAGGGCGCAGCAGGTCCGCGCCAAAGGCGCAGTTCACGCCGATGGTCAGCGGCTTGAGATGCCGCATCGAATACCAGAAGGCGTTGATGGTGTGGCCAGACAGGTTGCGGCCCGACATGTCGGTGATGGTGAAGCTGAGCATCAGCGGGACCGGGCGGCCCGCCGCTTCCTCCGCCTCGCGCGCGGCCATGCCTGCGGCCTTGGCGTTCAAGGTGTCGAAGCAGGTTTCGACCAGCAGGAAATCCACCCCACCCGCGATCAGCGCGTCGCACTGCTCGCGGTAGTCGGCTTTCAGCGTATCATAATCGACCTCGCGATAGGCGGGGTCGTTGACGTCGGGGGAGATGGACAGCGTCTTGTTGGTTGGCCCGATCGAGCCGCACACGAAGCGCGGCTTGCCATCCGCCGCGGTCGCGGCGTCGCAGGCGTTGCGCGCGAGTGTGGCGGCGGCGATATTGATGTCCCATACCAGATGTTCGCAGCCATAATCGGCCATGGCGATCTTGGTCGAACTGAAGGTGTTGGTTTCGATCATGTCCGCGCCTGCCGCCAGATAGGCGGCATGGATGCCCTGCACGATGTCCGGCCGGGTCAGGCAGAGCAGATCGTTATTGCCCTTCTGATCCTTGGGCAAATCGAGGGTGCCGCGATAATCGGCTTCGGTCAGGCCATGTTTCTGGATCGACGTGCCATAGCCGCCGTCGAAGATCAGGATCTTTTCGGCGGCCAGGGCGCGTAATTGGTGTTCAGCGGTCATGTTCATATCCTCTCGTACCGTTCGGTTCGAGCCTGTCGAGAACCCCCACGAAACCAGTTCTCGACAAGCTCGAACCGAACGGAGGGGGGGGTGAAATATCTAGGCGTCCGCTGTCGCCTTTGCCCGCAGCCCCAGCAAATGGCAGATGGCAAAGCTCAATTCCGAGCGGTTGAGCGTGTAGAAATGAAAGTCGCGCACGCCGCCTGCATAGAGTTTCTGGCACAGTTCCGCCGCGATCGTTGCCGAAACGAGTTGGCGCGAGGCGGGGTGGTCGTCCAGTCCTTCGAACAGGCGCGCCATCCAGCTGGGCACCTGCGTATTGCACATGGCGGCCATCCGCTGGGTCGCGGCGAAATTGCTGACCGGCATGATGCCGGGCACGATGTCGGCGGTGATGCCCGCCGCCAGCACCTTGTCGAGGAAGCGGAAATAGGCGTCGGGGGTGAAGAAGAATTGGGTGATCGCGCGGATCGCCCCGGCGTCGAGCTTGCGCTTGAGATTATCCAGGTCGCTCTGCGCGCTGGCGGCTTCGGGATGGACTTCGGGATAGGCCGATACCGAAATTTCGAACGGGTGGCGCTTGATCAGGCCTTCGACCAGTTCGGCCGCGCCCTTATAGCCCTGCGGGTGCGGTTCGAACGTGCCACCGACTTCGGGTGGGTCGCCACGCAGCGCGACGATGTGGCGCACGCCCGCGTCCCAATAGGCATCGGCGATCTCGCCAATCTCATCCTTGCTCGCGCCGACGCAGGTCAGATGCGCGGCGGCGGCCAGCGGCGTTTCCTGCGCGATCCGTGCGACCGTGTTGTGGGTGCGTTCGCGGGTCGACCCGCCCGCGCCATAGGTCACGGACACGAATTTAGGCGCAAGCGGCGTCAACGTCTCGATCGCGGACCAGAGTTGCGCTTCCATCTTTTCCGACTTGGGCGGGAAGAATTCGAAGCTGACCTGGCAGTCGCCCGCAAGGTCGGCGTAGAGCGGGGCGGCAGGATCGTTCAGGGTCATGCAGAAATCCGTCCTTCGATGGGCAGGATGCGGGCGCCCTTGCGCCGCCCCAGCCAGAGTTGCACCGTCAGTTCCTGGCCCGGCAAAGTCTCCACCCGCTCCAGCACAAGGCCCGCTGCCGAGAACCAGCCGCCGATCTGATCGTCGGAAAAGCCCAAGCGGGCATGTTGGTCGCGCAGGCGCAATTCCTCACGCTCATGCGGGGCGAAGTCGGCGATCAAAACGCGGCCGTCGAGCGCGGTCACGCGCGCGGCTTCGGCGATCACCTGTTCGGGGGCCTGCGCGTAATGCAGCACCTGATGCAGCACGACGGTATCGACGCTGCCCGGTTCGAGCGGCAGGTCGAGGAAATCGCCCAGCAGCAGCGCATATTTGTCGCCCGCATCTTCGGGCAGCTTGGCGCGCGCCAGCCGCAGCATGTCCGGGCTGCGATCAATCGCGGTCACGGCGCGGGCGGCAGGGCCGAACAGTTCGACCATCCGGCCGGTGCCTGTGCCGACGTCAAGCAGATGGCCGATCGGGGCGCTGGCGAGCAGCGCGGTCATGGCGGTTTCCACCTGCGCCTCGGCGACATGGAGCGAGCGGATCGCGTCCCATTCCTCGGCATGGTCGGCGAAATAGCTTTCGGCGGCGCGGGCGCGATCGGCGCGCACAGCAGCAAGGCGCGCCAAATCAGCCTGTTGCCATAATTTTTCGGCGTCGGATGGCGTCAGATGATCGAACAGCGCGATGAAGGGGGCGAGGCCTTCGCCTTTGCCCAGGCGCAGGAACACCCAATTGCCCTCCTTGCGCCGCTCGACAAGGCCAGCCTCGGCCAGAATGCGGACATGGCGCGATACGCGCGGCTGGCTTTGCCCCACGACCTGCGCGATTTCGCCGACCGCCAACTCCATTGCGCGCAGCAAATGAATGATCCGCAAGCGGGTCGGATCGCCAAGGGCGCGGAAAATGTCGAGCGAAGCTGCCATGCCAGCATCATATAAAGAAATCTTTATATGCGTCAACAACTCTCATTTTCCGGCTTTTGACCGGCAAAAGCATGGGCCTATCGCCTTGCTGTTGCATGAATGGGATTGCCTTGCCCCGTCCAAGGCATTACGAATCGCCCCGCAGGCGCAATGGGGGGTGAGCTTTTCTCCGAGAGTGGTCTGCACCGTTTTTTTCTCAGAGAGGGGTTTTTGCCCATGACCAAGTCTATCGCTCTTTCGCTCGTTCTTGCCGCTTCGCTTGGCCTGGCTGCCTGCTCGGGCGCCGAAACCGAAAACACCGCGAACAACGCCGCCAACTCGGCCGAGAACGCGTCGAACGCTGCCGACAACGCCATGAACGCGGCGATGAACGCTGCCGACAATGCCGCCAACGCTGCGTCGAACGCCACCAACAACGTCGCCAACGCGATGTAAAACCCGCAAGGGTTTGTTGGACGAATGTGATTGGGGGTCGCACCGGCAACGGCGCGGCCCCTTTTCTATGGCGATTTTGGTGTTTGCACCGCTACTCATTCCTGCCCGCTCAGGGGAGGTGGCTGGCCAATGGTCAGACGAAAGGGTATTGCGTTATCGAGGCGGTGACACCCCTCCACCACGCCTTCGGCGCGGTCCCCCTCCCCTTGCAGGGGAGGATTTTAGCGTGCGAACGACAGGGTCGCTTTTCGATTGGGGACAGAAAGATGATCCGCGCCTTATTCATCGCTACAGCGCTGCTGACGCTTGGTGCCTGTGGTTCAGAGCCGTCCGATGGTGTCGGCGGGGTGAGCGCCAGTGAGGCCAGCGCGCTTAACGACGCGGCCGCGATGCTCGACGCGCAGAGGGGTGTGGCACAGAGCGGCGATGCTGGCCTCAATCCCGCAGCCAGCGCGGCCGCAGGGGCCGATCGGGGCCGGGTTGCGCCGCAGCCTGATCCCAAACCCTGACGCAAAAAGGCCGCCCTGGAGGGGACGGCCTTTTCACTTGGCTCATAATTCAGCAGTTGCGGTCGATCGCCCGGCCGGCGAGGGCACCGACGCCTGCGCCGATGATCGCGCCGGTCGTGCCGTCACCGCGACGGCCATAGCGGCCCGAACCCTTGCCGACTTCATTGCCAAGCAGGCCACCGGCGATCGCACCGATGATGGTGCCGCCCGTGCCATTGTCGCGGCAGCGATAGCCGCCCCGATAGCCATTATTGCGATAATAGCGGTCGCCGCGATAATATTGGTTACGGTTGCCGCGATAGCCACGGTCACCCCGATAGCCGCGATTGTCGCCGCGATAATAATCGCCGCGATCATAGCCACGGTCGTAACCGCGATAATAGCCATTTTGCGCCATTGCGGGCGTGGCCGTCGCCACCATAGAGGCTGCGCCCATTGCCAGGGCTGCGCCCAAATTCAAAAGAAACTTCATCTTCATCGCGCTTCTCCTTCCTGTGTCAGCATCAGAGGGGCGATGTCCGATTACGGGATTGCCCATCGAGTGACGTCTTTATGGCCGATTCGGGTTGAGCCATCCCTGAATGGCGATGACAGCCATTGTTCACATGGCAGGTCACGTGGCAGGGGTTGGCCATTGCCCTGCTGCGCTTCGTCGCGTGAGCGGCTATGGCGGGCGGGATGACGCGAATCCTGATCGTGCTGGCGCTGGCCATCCTGCTGTTGCCCGCGCCGCATCCCAGCAAGCCGGAAGCGGTGCAGGCAGGGGCGTTGCTGGTATCGGCACGCGCGCTGCCGCTGAGCAGCATCGATCCTGCGCTGCGGCGCGTGGGGGCGCTGGACTATCTGGGCGGCTGGGAATTGCGCAGCGCCAATCCGGGCTTTGGCGGCATTTCGGCGCTGCGCGCGACCGGCGGGGGCGACATATTGGCGCTGAGCGATTCCGGCATCCTGATGGGCTTTCATGTAGGATCGGGCGAGGCGTCGCGGCGGCCCTTCATCGCGCCCTTGCCGGTGCGGCCCAAGGACCGGGACCGACCCTGGTGGGCGTGGGATTCCGAAGCGCTGACCTATGATCCGGCGACCGACCGCCATTGGGTGGGGTTCGAATTGCAACAGTCGATCTGCCGCTATGCCCCCGGTTTCGCGCGGGTGGAGGCGTGCCGCGTCTGGCCCGCGATTCTGGGCTGGCCCAAGACAGGATCCATCGAATCGCTGGCGCGGTTGCCCGATGGGCGGTTCATCGCGATTGCCGAGATGGGGATGACGTCGGACGGGGCGCATCAGGCGCTGCTGTTCGCGGGCGATCCGGCCGAGAGTGCTACGCCGGTGCCCATTCCCCTGCGCTACAAGCCGCCGCAGGGCTATCGGCCGACCGATGCGGTGGCGCTGGACGATCGGCGGTTGCTCGTGGTCAATCGCCGCCTGACGCTGCAGAACCTCTTTACCGCCACGATCGCGATCGTCGACCTGCCGGGAAAGTTGGCGCCGGGCGCGACGCTCAAGGCGCGAACCTTGGCGCGCCTCGCGCCGCCGCTGCTGGCCGATAATTTCGAGGGGATCGCGATCAGCCGGGAGCGCGGGCGGACGATGCTATGGGTCATCTCCGACGATAATCACGAATTTTTCCAGCGGACATTATTGCTGAAGTTCGGGCTGGCGGATCAACCATCCGCAAAGCCGAAGGGCGCGCGCGTCCCGCGATAATCGTCGGGCAGCATGTCGCGGCCGATCGGCGGGGCGGCGCGGGCGAGGCAGTGGGGGCGGTGGCACAGGCGACAGGTGACGCCGATGGGGGTAGGGTCCGGGGGCGGGCTGCCCTGTGTGTAAATTAGGCGGTGGGCATGGTCCGCGGCGCAGCAGAGTGCGATGGCGCGGTCGACCTTGGGGGATTCCCAACCACCGCCGCCCGCCGTGACCGTGCGCGCGATCGAGAAGAAACGCTGCCCGTCGGGCAGTTCGAGCCATTGGGTGACGACCTGTCGGGGCGTCTCGAACACCCGATGCACCGACCAGAGCGGGCAGGAGCCGCCATGGCGGGCGAAGGGGAAGCCAGCGCCGTCGAGCCGCTTGGAGACATTGCCCGCCGGATCGACGCGCAGGAAGAAGAAGGGAACGCGCTCCTGCCCCGGCTTTTGCAGAGTGGTGAGGCGGTGGGCGACCTGTTCGAAGCTGGTGCCGAACTGGCGCGCGAGCGCCTCGACATCATAGCGGCGCGCCTCGACCGCCTTGGCGAAGGCGGCGTAGGGCATCAGGATCGCGGCGGCCCCATAGCTGGCGAGCGCGCGGCGGGCGAGGCGGCGGCTGCTTTCATTGGCGAACTGACCGTCCTTGAGGATGGCGTCGAAGGCCTTGCGCATTTCGAGATAGGCGATCTGGAGCGCGAGCTGGAATTGGGCGCTGGCGGTGTCGAGCGTGTCGTCGAGCAGGATCGCGTCGCGGTGCCGGTCGTAGCGGCGCAGCGATCCCGCCATGACGTCGGAGGGCAGGCGGCGGACGCGGAGGCTATGGCGGGCGCGCAGCCAGCCGGTCAGGCCGCCTTCCGTCTCGGCATCGGCGGCGAGTTTTTCGGCCATGTCGTCCAGCATCGGGAAGCTGTTGCGGCGAGCGGCGAGGAAGCGTCGGGATTCGGCGACCGGATCGGGCGCGTCATCGGGGGCGGTGCCCTGGTCGGCGAGCGCCAGATGCTCCTCGCGATAGCTGGTATAGAGGCGCAGCAGGGCTTCGGTGATGCCGGGATAATTGACCGCGACGTCGCCGGTGGCAAGCGCAGGCAGGTCGAGGTCTGCGAACATCGGGTCTTTGAGGACGGCGTGAAGCCGGGCGGTCTGTTCGGTGCCGCCGTCGCCCGCCACCTCCGCCATGTCGAGCTTGTAGGTGCGCGCGAGGCGCAGCAGCATGTCAGCGGTCAGCGGCCGCTGGTTGCGTTCGAGCAGCGCGACATAGGAGGGGGAAATGTCGAGATCGGCGGCCATGTCGGCTTGCGTCAGGCCAAGGTCGCGGCGCAGCCGCCGCAGGCGCGGCCCCATATAGACCGGGCTATCTTTACGCATCGGGTCGACTCCTGTGCAGGCTTTACAACTTTACAGCAGATTTTTGTAAAGATCGACAACTGAACTTCACAATGTCTGCCGCGCAGCGCGGGCGGGGCGTAGGGGCTGTGCATTAAGCCCATAGCTCACGAGGGAACGGCCCATGTCCTACCAGGAAAATATCGCAAAGGCGCAGGCACTGATCGGCAGCCATCCCGGCACATGGGACGGCATCAATGCAGAGTCGGTTGCGCGCATGAAATTGCAGAACCGGTTCAACACCGGTCTCGACATCGCCAAATATACCGCGGGCGTGATGCGCCGCGACATGGCCGCCTACGATGCGGACCCGGCCGAATACACCCAGTCGCTCGGCTGCTGGCACGGTTTTATCGGCCAGCAGAAGATGATCGCGATCAAGAAGCATTTCGGCACCACCAAGCGCAAATATCTCTATCTGTCGGGCTGGATGGTTGCGGCGCTGCGCAGCGACTTTGGCCCGCTGCCCGATCAGTCGATGCATGAGAAGACCAGCGTTCCGGCGCTGATCGAAGAGCTTTACACCTTCCTGAAGCAGGCCGATGCCCGCGAATTGGGGATGCTGTTCCGCGATCTCGACGCGGCGCGCGCTGGCGGTGACGAGGTCAAGGCGCAGAAGGCGCAGCATGCGATCGACAATTTCGAAACCCATGTCGTCCCGATCATTGCGGACATTGATGCGGGCTTCGGCAATGCGGAAGCGACCTATCTGCTCGCCAAGAAGATGATCGAGGCGGGAGCCTGCGCGCTCCAGATCGAGAATCAGGTGTCGGACGAAAAGCAATGCGGGCATCAGGACGGCAAGGTCACGGTGCCGCATGAGGACTTCCTCGCGAAGGTCCGCGCCTGCCGTTACGCCTTTCTGGAACTCGGCGTCGATGATGGCATCATCGTCACGCGGACGGACTCGCTGGGCGCTGGCCTGACCAAGCAGATCGCGGTCAGCAACGAGCCGGGCGACATTGGCGACCAGTATAACAGCTTCCTCGATTGCGAGGAGATCGACCCGGCGACGGCGAAGAATGGCGATGTCATCCTGAACCGCGACGGTAAGCTGCTGCGCCCCAAGCGGTTGCCGAGCAACCTGTTCCAGTTCCGCGAGGGCACTGGCGCGGATCGCTGCGTCCTCGATTGCATCACCAGCCTGCAAAATGGCGCGGACCTGTTGTGGATCGAGACGGAAAAGCCGCATATCGAGCAGATCGCGTCGATGGTCGACCGCATCCGCGAGGTCGTCCCCAATGCCAAGCTCGTCTATAATAATTCGCCCAGCTTCAACTGGACGCTGAATTTCCGTCAGCAGGTTTATGATGCGTGGGTCGAAGCGGGCAAGGATGTCAGCGGCTATGACCGGGCGCGCCTGATGAGTGTCGATTATGATGCCACCGATCTGGGTCGGGAAGCCGACGACCGCATCCGCACCTTCCAGAAGGATGCGGCAGCGCGGGCGGGGATTTTCCACCACCTCATCACCTTGCCGACCTATCATACGGCGGCGCTCAGCACCGATAATCTGGCCAAGGAGTATTTCGGGGAGGCCGGGATGCTGGGCTATGTCGAGGGCGTGCAGCGCAAGGAAATCCGCCAGGGTATCGCCTGCGTGAAGCATCAGAATATGAGCGGCAGCGACATTGGCGATGATCATAAGGAGTATTTCGCGGGCGAGGCGGCGCTGAAGGCCGGTGGCGCGCACAATACGATGAATCAATTTGCGGCCTGAGACTCTTTCGCGTGATTGCCGCGCGGATGGGGCTTTATCTCCGGCGTGCCGATGGGGTGCGATGTTGGGAGATGGGTCCCCGCCTGCGCGGGGATGACGGCCGCTTTACGGGCCAGCTCGCGGGGAATTCGACACTCCCTTCGCGGGTTTGGGTGGAAGGACTGGACGGCCCGGCGGGAAACTGCCGGGCCGTTTTTTCACGAATGTCGCGCGCTGGCTTCTCGACTTCGCTCGAAGCGAACGGCAGTCGCTATGCTATCCCCGCCCGCTGCCGGACAGTCTGCTTCAATATGTCGAGCGGCATCGCGCCCAGCGTCAGCACATCATGGAAAGCCTTGATGTCGAAGGCGTCGCCCTGCTTCTTCTGCACTTCGGCGCGCAGGTCGTTCCAGACGGTGTGACCGATCTTGTAGCTGCAGGCCTGACCCGGCCAGACGGTATAGCGGTCGATTTCGCCCTGGCTGCGGCCGCGGGCGATGCCGGTGGTGGCGATCAGATAATCGGTCGCCTTTTCGCGGCTCCAGCGTTTGACGTGCATGCCGGAGTCGACGACGAGGCGGGTGGCGCGGAACAGGAGCGACTGGAGATAGCCGACCTGACCCAGCGGATCGCCGTCATACATGCCCATTTCGTCGGCGAGCTGTTCGGAATAGAGCGCCCAGCCTTCGCTATAGCCGCTATAGCCGCCGCGTCGGCGGATCATCGGGATGGCGTCCGATTCGAGCGCGACCGACACCTGGAGATGATGGCCGGGCACGGCTTCATGATGGGTCAGGGTCGCGAGGCCGAATTTGGGCCGGTCGAACGTGTCGCGCAGGTTGATATAATAGATGGCCGGGCGCGAGCCGTCGAGCGAGGCGTTCTGATAATAGCCGCCCGGTGCGCCCGCCTGGATGGTGACCGGCACGCGGCGGACCTCCACCGGGGCCTTGGGTACGGTGTTGAAGGCTTCGCCGAGCCGCTTTTGCATGGCGATGATCTGGACATTGAGCTGGGCGAGCAGCGCTTCGCGGCCCGGATCGGTGTTGGGGAAAAGCTGGTCGGGGCGCTTGTTGAGCGCGACGAGGCGATCGCCAACCGTCCCCTGGCTCATCCCTTCGCCTTTCAGGATCGTATCGATCCGGGCGCTGATCTGCGCGACCTGATCAAGGCCGATCTGATGGATTTCGTCGCCGGTGAGCGCGGTGGTGGTGGCCGCTTCGGCGGCGGCGGCGTAGAAGGCCTCGCCTTCGGGTAGACGCCACACGCCTGCGTCATGGGTCGCCTTGGCACGGAGATCCTGCACCAGGGCGCGCTGGCGGTCGAGCGCGGGGAAGATCTTGTCGGTGACGATCTTTTCGGCCTGCGCGGCGCGTTCGGGCGGCAGGCCGGCGGCGGCGAGCTTCTTCACGAAGGAGGCAACCAGGACGGTCTGCGCGGCGGGCTGATCGCGCAGCGACGCCTGCATCTTGAGCGTCGTGTCGAGAATATAGTCGGGCGCGAAGACGCCCTTGGCCGCATCCTCTTTCTGCCGGGCCAGTTCGCCGTCCATCGCGGCCGGGAAGGCTTCGAGGCGGGCGAGATAGGCGTCGGCATCGGCGGCATTGGCGACGCGATGCTGCGAATCGAGGAAGTCGGGGATCTCGCGATAGCTGCCGGTCAATTGGCTCAGCACATAAGGGGCGTAGCGGCCCGCCGTCTCGCCATAGCCGAAGCGTTCGCCGCCGATCGCGCGGTCGAGCTGATAGGTGACGACATCATGGTCGAGCTTCGAGGCGTCGCTAAGGGAATTGCGGTCGATGGTTGCGAGTTGCCTCGCCTGCGCCTTGCTGCGGGCGAGGTCGCGGGCGACCCCGGCGGCGGAGGTGTCGCTGAGCTTGCCGCGCAGCGCGGCGCGCTCGCCGGTGTCGAGGCCAAGGCGGGTCGCCTGTTCGGGCGAGTCGGCGAGGCGTTCGTAGAAGAAGCCGTCGAGCATGGCGCGCAGGCGGGTATCGGCGCTGCCGGACTCGGCGAAGGTGGGGGCGGTTGTGGCGGCGGTCAGCGCGGTGGCGCCGCTGGTGGCGAGAAATTGGCGTCGGTTCACGACTATGGGCTCCACAAATCGGGGAAGGGCGGCGAGGGGCGTCGCCCGCGATACCCCCTTGTGCCGCGATCCCAAGGGCTTGGCTAGGGCAGTCCGGTGCAAAGCCACTGGCGCTATACGCTGCGATGTCGATGGGATATGCGATCCGCGCCTCCAAGGGAGACTTGTCATGGCCTACACGCTGATCACCGCGAACCGCAATTATAGCAGCTGGTCGCTGCGCCCCTGGGTGCTGATGACCGCGCTGGGCATCCCGTTCATCGACCGGGTCGAGCCTTTCCTGCAGCCGACCAATTATGCGGCCTTTCGCAGTTTTTCGCCGACGGGGCAGGTGCCCGCGCTGATCGATGGCGAGCGGACGCTATGGGATTCGCTGGGGATCATCCTCTATCTCGCCGATCGCCATGCCGAAGTGTGGCCGCGGGACGAGGCGGCGCGGGCCTGGGCGCAGTGCGCGGCGGCGGAGATGCATAGCGGCTTTGCGACGCTGCGGAATGATTGCACCATGAACGTCGGTGTGCGGGTGGAGCCGCATCTGCCCTCGCCTGCGCTCAACAATGATATTGCTCGGCTGACCGAACTTTGGGAGGAGGGGCTGACCCGCTTCGGAGGACCGTTTCTGGCGGGGGGTGCCTTCACCGCTGTCGATGCTTTTTATGCGCCGGTTGCCTATCGGGTGCGGACCTATGGGCTGGATGTCGGCCCGGCGGGGCAGGCCTGGGTCGAGCATATGCTGGCGCTGCCCGCGATGCAGGCGTGGGAGACCGCGGCGCTCGCCGAAACCTGGCGCGAGGATAGCCATGAGGCGGAGATCGGCGCGGCCGGCCGCGTCGTGGCGGATTATCGCGCCTCATAAAATCCTCCCCTGCCCCGCCGGGGGAGGATGAATTATGCCTGTCCACCGCCTCAATCGTAACATTCTTGCCCGCCAGATAGATAAAAGGGCATATTGCGGCGCGCTTCCCCCTTTTCCCCCTGCCATTCCGGGTCTAGGGGGGAGCCACTATGGTTAAACCCCGCACCCTCTATGAGAAGATCTGGGACGCGCATGTCGTGGAGCGTCGCCCGGATGGCACTTGCCTCATCTATATCGACCGGCATCTCGTCCATGAAGTGACGAGCCCGCAGGCATTCGAGGGGCTTCGTCTTGCCGGGCGCAAGGTGCGGCGGCCCGATCTGACGCTGGCAGTGCCGGATCATAATCTGCCCACGACCCCGCGTCGCGACGCCGATGGCAAGCGCATCCCGATCGCTGATCCGCAGAGCGCGCAGCAGTTGGAAGCGCTGGAACGCAATGCGCCGGAATTTGGCGTCCGCTTGATCGGTGACGCCGATGTCGAACAGGGCATCGTCCATGTGGTGGGGCCGGAACAGGGCTTTACCCTGCCGGGCACGACGTTGGTGTGCGGTGACAGCCATACCAGTTCGCACGGGGCCTTGGGCGCGCTGGCGTTCGGGATCGGCACGTCGGAGGTCGAGCATGTGCTGGCGACCCAGACCCTGCTGCTCAAACAGTCCAAGACGATGGCGGTCGTGGTCGAGGGCGAACTGGGCTTTGGCGTTACGCCCAAGGATGTCGCGCTGGCGATTTGCGGGCGGATCGGCACGGCGGGCGGGACCGGCTATGTCGTGGAATATCGCGGGTCCGTGTTTCGCGACATGTCGATCGAGGGGCGGCTGACCGTCGCCAACATGTCGATCGAGGCGGGCGCGCGGTCGGGCCTGTTTGCGCCGGACGAGACGACCTTTGCCTATTTGCAGGGCCGTCCTATGGCGCCCAAGGGTGCGGACTGGGATGCCGCAGTCGCCTGGTGGCGCACGCTCGTCACCGATGAGGGCGCTGTCTTCGACAAGGTGGTGGTGATCGACGCGGCGGATATCGTGCCGACCGTGACTTGGGGCACCAGCCCTGAAGATGTGGTTGCGGTGACGGGCGTGGTGCCGGATCCCGCTAGTTTCGAGGATGCGTCCAAGCGGGCGGCCGCGCAAAAGTCGCTCGACTATATGGGGCTAACCGCCGGACAACGGATGGCCGATGTGGCGGTGGAGCATATCTTCATCGGCAGTTGCACCAACAGCCGGATCGAGGATCTACGCGCCGCGGCGGCGTTGCTGGACGGTCGGCGGATCGCCAGCGGCATCAAGCATGCCATGGTCGTGCCGGGGTCGGGCCTGGTCAAGCGACAGGCGGAGGCTGAAGGGCTGGATCGCATCTTCGTGGCGGCCGGGTTCGAATGGCGCGAGCCGGGCTGTTCGGCGTGCCTGGGCATGAATCCGGACAAGGTGCCTGCGGGCGAGCGCTGCGCATCGACCAGCAACCGCAATTTCATGGGTCGTCAGGGACCGGGTGCGCGCACGCATCTGGTCTCGCCTGCCATGGCGGCGGCGGCAGCGCTGACCGGGCGGCTGACCGACGTGCGTGAATTATTGAAAGACCAAGAGGGGATGACGTTGTGAAAAAGATATTCTGGCTGCTGACGCTGGGCGCGCTGGCGAGTGCCGCGATGGCCGCCACGCTCGGCCGGGCCGAAGATCTGACCGCAGCGGAAGCCAAGCAGGCGCGCTGATGGAGAAGCTGACGACCGTCGAGGGGAAGGCCTATCCGTTCGGGATGAAGAATGTCGACACCGACATCGTCATCCCCTCGCACTGGCTCAAGACGATTTCGCGCACCGGCCTTGGCAAGGGCGCGTTCGAGGTGTTGCGCAAGGAACCGGGCAATGTCTTCGACGATCCGGCCTATGCGGGCAGCCCGATCCTGATCGCGGGTGACAATTTCGGTTGCGGGTCGAGCCGCGAACATGCCGCCTGGGCGCTGGGTGACCTGGGCATCAAGGTGGTGATCGCGCCGAGCTTTTCCGACATCTTCTCCAGCAATGCGTTCAAGAACGGTATCTTGACCGTGGTCCTGCCGCAGGCAGCGATCGACCGGCTGATGGAGGTTGCGCAAAGCGACGAAATTCATGTCGACTTGGAGCAGCAGACGGTCACGACGCAGTTTCAGGACCGTTTCACATTTGAGATCGACCCTTTCCGCAAACATTGCCTGCTGGGTGGTCTGGACGAGATCGGCCTGACGCTGGGCGATGTGGATGGGATTGCCGTCTATGAAAAGAGCGTTGCGCAGGATCGCCCCTGGATGATCCCTGCCGTTGCGTAATCGCGCGCTTCTGCCTATCTGATTTTCGATATCCGCTTTGAACAGGGCTTTTGGGCATGACGACTTTCGACGATCGCGAACGGGCATTCGAAAATATGTTCGCGCATGACCAGGAAATGCAGTTCCGCATCCAGGCGCGGCGCAACCGGCTGCTGGGCGAATGGGCCGCAGCCAAGATGGGCCTGACGCCCGAAGAGACCGACGCCTATGCCAAGGCAGTCGTACAGGCCGATTTCGAGGAAGCGGGCGACGAGGATGTGATCCGCAAGCTGGTGGGCGACATGACATCGGCCGGGATCGAGATTGACGAGCCCGGCGTGCGTGCCGCGCTGGAAGAACAAGCGGTGATTGCCCGCCGCATGTTCATCGAAGCGCAGTAAGGCCGCCTGCGATGCCGATGGCCGCCGATGAAATTGCCGACATGATCCGCGCCGCCATTCCCGATGCGCAGGTCGAGATTACCGACCTGGCCGGGGACGGCGACCATTATGCCGCGCGCGTGGTGGCGGAAAGTTTCCGGGGCATGAGCCGGGTGGCGCAGCAACGCGCCGTCTATGCTTCCCTGGACGGGCGGATGGGGGGCGTGCTGCACGCCTTGCAACTGACCACGGCGGTTCCCAACTAGCATCGCATAGATAGTATGCGTCCGCCTATCGCGACGCCAGACAGGAATGGACTTTCGATCATGACCGACGCCGTGCATCAGCGGATCGCCGACCTTGTGGGCGCCCATGACGTGGTGCTTTTCATGAAGGGCACACCGCTCTTTCCGCAATGCGGCTTTTCGAGCCGCGCCATCGCGATCCTGGAGCATCTGGGCGTCGCCTATGACACGGTGGATGTGCTGCAGGATCAGGCCGTACGGCAGGGGATCAAGGCTTTTTCCGATTGGCCGACCATTCCCCAGCTTTATGTGAAGGGCGAATTTGTCGGCGGCAGCGACATCATGATGGAAATGTATGAAGCGGGCGAACTGCACCAGCTGATGACTGATCAGGGCGTTGCCGCCGCGAGCTGATCGCGACGGATAAGGCGAGATTGAAGGAGGCGGTCCAGTGCGGGCCGCCTTTTTTTGTGGCTGATGGGATTGGCCGCCGCTTCTTTGCTTTTCTGCGTTGACTACGCATGTAATCGATGCGATTACAGATGTAGTTGAACGGGAGACGCGGGCGCGTGGCGGATATAGGCGACAAGATCAGCGAAGCCGAGCTGGTGGTGATGGAGGCGCTGTGGGAGCAGTCGCCGCAGACCGCCACCGATGTTGCCGACCGCGTCGCCGCTGCGCGCGACTGGAGCGTCCAGACGGTCAAGACTCTGCTGTCGCGGCTGATGGCCAAGGATATCATTGCTGCCGACCAGGATGGTCGCCGCTTTCTCTATCGGCCGATGGTGGCGCGCGATGATTATGTCGCGGGCGAGTCCGGTCGGCTGGTCAATCGCCTGTTCGGCGGTCGCATTTCGCCACTGGTCGCGCAGCTGGCGAGCCAGGATCAGTTGACGGCGGAGGATATCGCCGAGCTGGAGGATATCCTCAAGGAGCTGAAATCATGAGCGTCTGGATCGTCGAAACGCTGATCGCCACCAGCTTGCTGATGGCGCTGGTGATGCTGCTGCGCCGACCGGTCGCGCGCTGGCTTGGGGCGGGGGCGGCGTACAGCCTCTGGGTCTTGCCGCTGCTGCGCATGGTGTTGCCGGTGCTGCCGCAGGAGGTGGCGGCGCCTTCGCCGCTGCATATCGCGGTCGATCAGTCCGGCTTGCCGGGTCTGCTGGCGCTTTCGCACGAGCCGCAAGCATCGGGGTCTGGTTTCCCCTGGCTGGAAGCGGGGATCGCGCTTTGGTTCTTCGGGTTGCTGGCGTTTCTGCTGTTCCAGGCGGTGGGCTATATCCGCTTCCGTCGCCATATGCTCGATGGCTCCGTATTGCTTGGACAGGAAGGGCGCATCCGCACGATCGCCAGCCCGCAGGCATCGGGGCCGCTGGCCTTTGGCGTGCTGCGGCCGATGATCGTCCTGCCGCTCGATTTCGCGCAGCGCTATGACGATCTGGAGCAGGAGATGGCGGTCGCGCATGAGCGCGCGCATCATGAGCGCGGCGACCTGCTGGCCAATATGATCGCGCTGCTGCTACTGGGCATCCATTGGTGAAACCCGATCGCCTGGATCGCCTATCGCGCCTATCGCGCCGACCAGGAAACCGCCTGCGATGCGCGCGTCCTCTCGCTCTATGGCCGTGACCAGGCCCATGCCTATGGCCGCGCCATCCTGAAAGCCGCAGGCGGGCGGCAATTCGTCGCCGCCTGTCATCTCAATCGCATTGCTACACTCAAGGGGAGGCTTGCCATGCTTTCGCACCATGAAATTTCGCTTCAGCGGATCAGCTGGGGCATGGCGGCTGTCGCCATCGTCACCGCCACCGGCCTCGCGCTCACCGCATCGGGCAGCCGCGCCGCGCAGCAGATGGCGGCGATCAGCGAGACCGTCGAATCCGCCGATCTAGCCCGGCTGGGCGATCTGGTCGCCCGGCCCGCCGCCGCCACCGTGCCGGAAGTGCCAGCCGCTGCCACCGTCCCCGACGTGCCGACCGCTGCGACCATCGCGGCCGAAACCACGCCGATGACGCCCGTGCCGCCAGAGCCGATCGTGCCCGCCGCCGACATGATCGCGCCGGTCCCGCCCGTGCCCCCCGCGCCGCCGGTGGCCTGGCGCGAAGAAAAGGCGCGTATCAGCGTAAGTCGTGCCAACCAGTGGGGACAGACTCATGGCATTCCGACCGAGGCGGACATTGCCCGGATGGTGCCGGTGGTGGATGTCCGCAAGGGTTGCGATGGCGACCGCACGGTCAGCCAGCGCGAGACGGTGGACAGCAATGGCCGTCGTGCGATCCGCATCCGCATCTGCGAGGCGCAGATCGAGGCACAGGCGCTGCGATCGGCCCGCGCGGGGTTGATGAAGGCGCGGGCAGAAGCGGCGCGCGCAAAGCATATGTCCGATCGCATACGTGCCGACGTGCTGCGCGATCTGGATGACGAAATCGCGCGGATCGACGGTCAGCGCAACTGATCGCGCGCCGTCAGCGGCTGAGGATGCGGGCCACGGCGACGAAATCCTCGACGCTGACGGTTTCGGCGCGGCGCTGCGGGTCGATGCCCACCTCCGCCAGCGCGTCGAGCGCGCCGGGTAGCCCTTTGAGGCTCTGGCGCAGCATCTTGCGACGCTGGCCGAAGGCGGCGGCGGTCAGGCGTTCCAGCATCTTGAGTTGCACCCCGTCCGGCGAGGGTTTCGCGGTGATATGCACGACCGCCGACATCACCTTGGGCGGCGGGGTGAAGGCGCTGCGATGCACTTTCATCGCGATCCGCGCCTCGCTGCGCCACTGCGACAGGATGGCAAGGCGGCCATAATGATCGGTGCCGGGCTGAGCGACGATGCGTTCGGCCACTTCCATCTGGAACATCAGCGTCAGGCTGGACCACCAGGGCAGCGGTTCCCACGCCGCCGACAGCCAGCCGACGAGCAGGGGCGTGCCGACATTATAGGGCAGGTTGGCGATGATATGCGCGCCGTCACCGGCCTCGGCGCGGGCATCCACTTCCATCGCGTCGCCGGACATCACACGCAACTGACCGGGAAAAGCCTCCTCCAGTTCAGCAAGCGCGGGCAGGCAGCGCTGGTCGCGCTCGACCGCGACGAGCCGTGCGCCTGCGCGCAGGATGGCACGGGTCAGGCCGCCGGGGCCTGGGCCGACCTCGAAGGCGGGCTGGCCATCCAGGGGGCCGGGAATGGCGGCTATCCGGTCGAGCAATTGTTCGTCGAGCAGGAAATTCTGGCCCAGCGCCTTGTTGGCGGCGAGGCCATGGCGGGCGATCACATCGCGCAGGGGCGGCAATGAAGGGCGGGTCTCACCCATAAGCGATGCGCGCGCGCGCGGCGGCGTCGGCCATGCGGATGGCGGCGATCATCGCGCCCGGATTGGCGCTGTCGGTGCCGGCGATGCCGAAGGCGGTGCCATGGTCGGGCGAGGTGCGGACGATCGGGAGGCCCAGCGTGATGTTGACGCCATCGTCGAAATTCAGCGTCTTGATCGGGATCAGCGCCTGATCATGATACATGCACAGCGCGACGTCATAGGTTTCGCGCGCGCGGGCGTGGAACATGCCGTCAGCCGCCAAGGGGCCGACAATGTCGATACCCTCGGCGCGCAACTGTTCGATGGCAGGGCGGATGATCTCGATCTCTTCACGGCCCAACGCGCCATTTTCCCCGGCATGGGGGTTAAGCCCAGCGACTGCGAGGCGCGGGCGGGCGATGCCGAAATTCTTCTGCATCCCCTTCGCCGTGGTGATGGCGCGGGCGCGGATCAGCTCGATGGTGAGCGCGGCGGGCACATCGGCCAGGGCGATATGGATGGTGATCGGCACGACCTTGAGCGACGGCCCGGCCAGCATCATCACGGCATTATGGGCGGATACGCCACAGCGTTCGGCGACGAATTCGGTCTGGCCCGGATGGGTGAAGCCGACGCCATAAAGCTGTTCCTTGCCCACCGGCGCCGTGACGATGCCAGCGGCTGAACCGGAGCGGGCAAGACCGACCGCGACTTCGAGTGCCTGAAAGGCGATGCGCGCGCCATCGACGCTGGGCGACCCCGGAACGATCTCGCCAGCCTTGGCGATTTCGAGACAGGGGAGGCCGGTCGCAAAGGCCGCCGTCGCTTCTTCCGGCGCGCTGATCGGGATAATCGGGCCGAGCCACACCGCACGCAACGCGGCAGGGTCGCCTACCGCGAAGAAGGGGGCAAGTCCGCGTGCCTCACGCATGACCCAGCTTTTGGCGACGATCTCCGGCCCTATCCCGGCCGGATCGCCCAGCGGCACCGCAAAGGGCGCTAAAGGGACGGCCTCAATTATATTCGATCACCGCATCGCGACGCAGATCGCGCAGATAGATGCGCGCGCGCCGGTTGACCCGCTCTTCTTCCAGTTGCGCCTGGATCTGTTCGGCATTGGGCGCATTGGCCGATGCTGGATCGTCGCGACCGCAAACGATCAGCACGCGCACGCCTTCGGTAATCGACCCGAAGGGCGGTGTGGCCTCGCCGACCTGCAGGTTCAGCAAAATATCCTGCAACTGAGGTGGCAGGTCGCGGATTTTCACATTGTCATTGTCGACCACGTCGGCCCCGATACGGGCACCGACTTCATTCGCCTGGCCGCAGCCCTTGATCTCCTTGATCGCGGCGGCGAAGCTGGCGGCCTTGGTGCTGGCCTGTTCCTTGGTCGTGCCCTTGGGGAAGAGGACCGAAAGCTGCTTCAAGCTGAGCAGCGAATCGCGCGGATCGGCGGTCAGCACCTTGCGCTTGTCCATGACGTAGAGCAGCGACACGCCGCCCACGGTTTCGATCGGGCCAGCGATCTGGCCGACCTGCATTTCGGCTGCTGCCTGTGCCAGTTCGGGGGGCAACTGCGCGGGGCGAACCCAGCCGAGGTCGCCACCGACTGCCGCCGTCGAGGCTTCGGAAAATTGGCGAGCATAGGCCGGGAAGCTGCCGCCCTGCTGAATCTGCTGAATGATGTTGCGCGCATTGGCGATGATCTGCGCCCGATTTTCCGGTGTCGCCGACAAGTAGATTTCGCCGATCCGATATTCGTCGCTGCCCTTGGCCGCGTTCAGCCGGTCGATGACCGATTGCACTTCGTCTTCCGACACATTGACGAAGGGCTGAACATTGCGACGGAGCAGGCGGCTCCACGCGAGTTCGCCCTCGATCTGGCGCTTGATGCTGGCCGACGAACTGCCCTGCGTGCGCAGATAGGCGTCGAACTGGGTAGGCGACTGGCGGAAATTCGCCGCGACCCGCTCATAGCTTTGCTGGATTTCGGCTGGATCGACCTTGATGTCGTTGGCGGCGGCTTCCTGGATCTGGAGCGTTTCGTCGATCAGGTTGCGCAGCACCTGCAGGCGCAACCGCTCCTTTTCTTCCGCTTCGACCTTGCCGCCATTGGCAGTGATGATCAGCGCGAGCCGCTGGTCGATGTCGGTGCCGGTCAGGATGCGGCCGTTGATGATCGCGGTTGCCTTGCGGACATTGGGGTCGCTCTTGCCAAAGACGGTAACTTCCTTCGGCAGATTGAGTTGCTGGTTCGCGACTTCGCCGCCGTCATCGACGGTCTGTGCGACGACGCCCTGAACCCCCATGCTGAACAGCGCGCTGGAGGCGAGCGCGGTGCGCAGGCCGGAGCGCAGGGAATGGCGGATGCGGTAAGGCAGGGGAACCAGGGGCAGCATCGTCGGCAAAAATCTCCAATACGGTCCTGCGCCAATGCGCGGGGCCGCCTTAACCAGTCCTGACGGGACGCGGGAAGGCTGATCCTTATATGCCAATATTGCGGAAAGCTAGCCGTAGCTGGAAGCCATTGCCCTTTCGCGCGTCGCCATTGGCCACATAATCGCGGCGCCAGGTGAGGCCAAGCGTCAGGCAATCATCCTCATAAGCGACGCCCAGCCGGTGGCGCACCGGTTCATAGCCGTCCGCCGCGCTCAACGGATCTTCCTTGGCATCGGTTAGGTCGATGACGGTCGATCCGAACACCGACCAGAAGCGCGCAAACTGCACCCGGCCGCCCAGCCGCACTTCCTCGCGGTCCTGCAGATCCTCCAGCGTGTCGTCGGCATCGCGGTTGAGGCGCAGATAGCCGACCATGAAATAAGTGCTTTTGCTGCCGACCGTCGCATCGACTTCGTTGCGGCGGACCGCCAGATTGTCCTTGTCCGCCCGGAAGCGGTGGGTGAGGCTGATGAAATCCTTGTAGCGTGCGGTCACGCGGCCGACGATGTCGGATGTGCGACCCGACAGGCCAGTGCCGTCGGGCAGGATATTTTCCCGGCTGTCCAGGCGATAGCTTTGCCCGACGATGCTCTGGAGCGAGAAGTCGGGGAGATCCAGGCCATATTCCAGGCCATAGGTGATGCGCGTCGAATCCTCGAACCGGTCATAGCCAGCGAAGCGATTGAGCGCGAAGAGGTTGCTGTCTTCCAGGTCGACGGCGCGGGCATCTTCATTGGGCAGCGAGAGATTGGCGAGACGTGGCGCAGCGACGATCTGGATGCGGGGCGCTATGCGCTGCACCCCGCCGAACGCTTCGCCCACGAAGGGCCAGCGCATATCGACGGCCGCCGCCGCGATCCCGCGCGCCTGCCAGCCCGGACTGCCCGCATAGGTGTCGACGGTGGTCAGATCATTGTCGCTGCTATGATAGACGTCGCCGCGCAGATAGCCGGTGAAGGTCACTTCCTGGCCAAGCCCGGTCAAGGTGCGCAAATTCCATTCGGCGGCGGTGAAGGCGCGCTGCGTGTCCTGTCCATGGGTGCGGGTGATGGCCAATGTGTTCGCCTGCAACTGCAGCACACCGCCCAGCAGCGGGTCTTTCAGCCGCAGCCGATAGTCGATCAGCGGCAGGGCGATCGGGGTCTGGCCCTGCGAATCGCCTGCGCGCAACGTTTGGACGGCCCAGCCGCGAATCGAGAAATAGCTGCTGTCGCCGATCCGTTGTGCGCCAAGGGTCGAACGGAGCCGGTCATCGCGGCTGATGTCGTAACGGCGAAGGAAGGTGCGGTCGGACGCGAAGCGGATCGACCCGTCCAGGCTCCATTCCGGCGTCAGCTGCATCGCCCCGGTGGCGTCAATATAGCCACGAATATCTTTTTGCGCGTCGACCGGGGTGGTGCCGATCGGGCTATCGCCGGTCGCCACACGGCTGCCATAGGTGAGGAAGCCGGTGGCTTGATAGGCGCCGCGATCATAGAGATGGCGGTAGTTCGCCTCCAGCATGGGCAGCGCATTGGTATAGACATGCGGCGTGAGCGTCAGGTCGCGGTTTGGCGCGAGCTTGAAGAAATAGGGCAGCGCGACTTCGAAGCCGTTATTGCGGTCATAGCGCAGATTGGGCATCAAAAGACCACTGCCGCCCGCGTCGCCGACCGGATGGGAGAGGCCCGGCAGCGGGATCAGCGGCAGGCCGAACAGTTCGATATTGGCGTTGGTGTAGCTGACCCGTTCGCGCCTCGGATCGTAGATGACCTTGACCGCATTGATCTGCCAGGTGGGTTCCTTGGGACAGCCCTTGCTGTCTTCCACCGCGCAGCCGGTATAGGCGGCGCGGTTGAGCGTATAGACGCCGTTGACGCGCGTGCCCGTCGCCGATGCCAGCCGCCCGCCCGACTGCAGCACCAGCAGCATATTGTCGACCATGCCGTCCTTGAGCGTGTCGGTTACGTCGAACCGGTCGCCATAGGCGATATTGCCCTCCGCATCGGTGAGCGAGACATTGCCCAGTGCCTCGACCTTGCCGGTATCGCGGTCCCACACCACCTTGTCGGCGCGCAGGCGGTTGCCCTCACGCAGCAACTGAACGTTGCCGCTGGCGGTGACGACTTCCTGATTGCTGTCATATTCCAGCGCGTCGGCGGCGAATCCGATCTGGTCGTCATTGGTGGGCACGGGCGCATCGGGCGCGCTGATGGGCTTTGGCGGCTCGTTGAGTTGCTGGGCCAAAGCCTGCGGGGCCAGCGCCAGCAAGGGCAAAGCGCTGCCCAGCAACAAAGCGGAACGAAACGGGAAAAGGGGCGTGACCAACAAAAAGAGCCTCAAAACGGGGGCGCATATCGTCTCGCCTATCGCATTGCTTCGCCCGCGCCGCAATCATGCGACCATGGTCTTTTGCGGTAAATCGGTCGAACGGCTTTGCCAGACACGGTTCGCCGCACTATCTGACGAATATCAGCGGGCCAGACGCCCCCAAAGCCGTCCCCATAGCAAGAAAAGGTCCATCCATGGATATCGCCTTCAGCCCGACCCGTCCCGACACCGACAGCCTGGCCTTTGCCGTTGCCAAGGGCGCGCTGTCCAGCCTGCCGCTCGCCGCGTCCGCGACGCTGGTGGCTCTCGAAACTGGACCCGGCTTCACCGGTGAAGCCGGGTCCAGTTTCGAGAGCTTCGTGGAAGAAGGCGGTAAAATAGTGCGCGTCGTGCTGGTGGGCACGGGCAGTGGCAGCGACGCCGACATGGAGCGCGCGGGTGGCGCGCTGACGGCGAAGCTGCTGAGCAGCGGCGCGACTCATGTCGCGGTGGAGTTCGTCGGCGACGTGACGGGTGAGGGCGCGGCGCGGCTGGGTTTTGGCGCGCTGCTGCGCAGTTGGCGGATCGACACCTATCGCACCAAATTGGCCGAAAAGGCCAAGCCCACGCTCGAGACGGTGACGATCGTGTCGAGCGATGCAGGCGCGGCCTGGGACCGTTGGGCAGCGGTAGCGGCGGGTGTCGCCTTTACCCGTGAACTGGTGTCGGAGCCCGCCAACATTCTTTACCCCGAAAGCTTCGTGGAGCGCTGCCGTCACCTTGCGGACCTGGGCATCAAGATCAGCGTGCTTGATCGCGCGGCGATGGAAGAATTGGGCATGGGGTCGCTGCTCGGCGTGGCGCAGGGGTCGGTGCGCGAAGCGCGACTGCTGGCGATGGAATGGGACGGCACTGGCGGCACGTCGGACAAGCCGGTCGTATTCGTCGGCAAGGGCGTGACCTTCGACACCGGCGGCATCTCGATCAAGCCGGCGGCCGGCATGGAAGACATGAAGTGGGATATGGGCGGCGCGGGTGCGGTCGCGGGCGCGATGAAGGCGTTGGCCGGGCGCAAGGCCAAGGCGCATGTCGTGGGCATTTGCGGCCTGGTCGAAAATATGCCTGACGGCAACGCGCAGCGGCCGGGCGACATCGTCACGTCCATGTCGGGTCAGACGATCGAAGTGCTCAACACCGATGCCGAAGGGCGGCTGGTGTTGTGCGATGCGCTGACCTGGGCGCAGAAGACCTATGCGCCCGAAGTCGTCATCGACCTGGCGACGCTGACGGGCGCGATTCTGGTGTCGTTGGGCGACCAATATGCGGGCCTCTTCTCGAACGACGATGGCCTGTCCGATGACCTGATCGCGGCGGGCAAGGCGAGCGGCGACGAATTGTGGCGTTTCCCGCTGTCCGACGCCTATAACAAGCTGATCGACAGCCCGATCGCCGACATGAAGAATATCGGCGGGCGCTATGCCGGGTCGATCACCGCCGCGCAGTTCCTCAAGCGCTTCATCGACGATGGCGTCAAATGGGCGCATCTCGACATTGCCGGCATGGTATGGTCCGACAAGCCCGGCGCGACATGGGACAAGGGCGCGACCGGCTATGGCGTGCGCCTGATCGACCAGCTGGTGGCGGACAAGTTCGAGAGATAAAGCCCAACGCCGTTCGCCCTGAGCTTGTCGAAGGGCCGTTCTTTTGAGGTAAGTGGGGGGCTTCGACAGGCTCAGCCCGAACGGAAGAGGGTTGGAGATGCAGGTCGATTTCTACCAGCTCAGCCGCGATCCGGTCGAACAGGTGTTGCCCGCCATCGCGGCGCGCATAATGGGACTGGGCGCGCGGCTGCTGGTGGTGGCGGATACGGCCGATCGGCGCGAGCGGATATCGCAAGGCTTATGGGCCGGGCCGCCTGAAAGTTTCCTCGCGCACGGGCAGGCGGGCGAGGGGCATGAGGCGATACAGCCCATCCTGCTCGCCCCGACCTGCACGGCCACCAATGGCGCGCGGCATGTCGCGCTGGCCGATGGCGTGTGGCGCGAGGAAGCGCTGGATTTCGAGCGCGCCTTTTATTTTTTCGATGCCGATACGATCGACGGGGCGCGGGCAAGTTGGCGGACCCTCTCGAAGCGTGAGGGCGTCGAACCGCGCTTCTGGCGGCAGGAGGGCCGCAAATGGGTGCAGGGGCCATAGATCACCTCCGGTTTAAGCCTCTTGCAGCGCAGCACGGCCCCGTCTAAAGGCGCGGCCAGCATTTCCACCCATTCGGAGTATCGAGGGCCATGGCCGTCACGCGCACCTTTTCCATCATCAAGCCCGACGCGACCCGTCGCAACCTGACCGGCGCCGTCACCAAGATGCTGGAGGAAGCCGGCCTGCGCGTCGTCGCTTCCAAGCGCATCCGCATGAGCCGCGAACAGGCCGAAGGCTTTTATGGCGTCCACAAGGAACGCCCCTTCTTCGCCGACCTCGTTGCCTTCATGATCTCCGGCCCGGTCGTCGTCCAGGTGCTGGAAGGCGAAAATGCCGTGCAGCGCAACCGCGACATCATGGGTGCAACCAACCCGGCCAATGCCGACGCCGGCACGATCCGCAAGGAACTGGCCGAATCGATCGAAGCCAATTCGGTCCATGGCTCGGACAGCGAAGAAAATGCCGCGATCGAAATCGCCTATTTCTTCAAGCCGGAAGAAATCGTCGGCTAAAGCCCCGATCCTTTCGAGCGGAAAAAGCCCGGTCCTTCCACGAAGGGCCGGGCTTTTTCGTGGAGCCGCGTCAGTTGCGCGCGGTGACGACGGCCGCCCAGCGCGCATCGACGGTCGCGGCGGGGGACGTGCCGTTTTCGCGCGTGACGAGCGACAGGCCGCGCAGCGTCACGTCATGGCCCGACAACCAGCGACCCGATATGCCATAGCCAATATCATAGATGGCGCGATCTTCGCGCGCTTCGCCATTCACCACGAAGCGGGTGGTGATGAACACCGGCAGATTCTCGTCGCCTACGCTATTGTCGGGCAGCTTGGCCTTGTCCCGCGCGCGCTTGAGCGCATTATCGAACCAGCGGGCCTCGATCCGCGCTTCGCCCGTGGTCGATACGGGCGCAATGTCGAGTGCGGCGGGGAAGAGAAAGGTCTGGCTTTGCACGATCTGGTCGGCAGCGGCTGGGGTCAATATCAACCGGTCGTCGCCATCCGCGCGGGCATTGAGTATCAGCTTGGCGGCGCGGACGGATGCCTGACGGCTTGCGATCGCCTTTTCCGCGCGTTCGTCCTGCTTGTCCGACCAATTGAGATAGAGGGTCAGCCCGGAAATGCTGACCGCCAGCAGCGCCAGCATTTCGCCCAACGTGATCCAGCGGCGGCGAATCGCGGCGGCTTCAGCGGCGCGTTGTTCGGTGGGGGTGTCGGGCGTGTCCGTCATTGCCTCACGCCACCTGCGGCTGCACCTCGAACTTGTCGATCACCCAGTCCTCCGCCTGTGCCCCGCCGATCCATTCCTGCATCCAAGGATGGGCGATGATCGCCTGCATATAGGCCTGGGCAAAGCGCGCGACGGGCAGTTGGTAGGTGATGAAGCGGGTGACGACCGGCGCGAACATCACATCGACCGCGCTGAACGCGCCGAACAGAAATTCGCCCTCGCCACCATGGCGCGCGCGGGCCTGCGCCCAGAGTTGCATCATGCGGAAAATATCCTGCGCCACCGCCTCGGAGGGCGGCACGGCGTCGTAGATGCGGCGGATGTTCATGCTATGCTCGCGGCGCAAAGCGGCAAAGCTGCTGTGCATTTCCGCCGCCATCGACCGGGCCATGGCGCGCGCAGCCGGGTCGGTCGGCCAGAACAGGTCGCCGCTGGTCTTTTCATGGAGATATTCGATGATGGCGAGGCTGTCCCACACGACGATATCGTCGCCATCCCACAAGATCGGCACTTTGCCGGAGGAGGGCGCGAACTCGTCGCCTTCGCGCCGTTTCTCCCACGCCTCGTCATAGAGCGGGACCACGACTTCCTCAAAGGGCAGGCCTGACAGCTTGCACGCCAGCCAGCCGCGCAGCGACCAGCTCGAATAGGCCTTGTTACCGATAAACAGCTTCATCATGCCGCCCCTCTTAGCCGGGAGCGGCGCGGCAAGTCGAGCAGGAAGAAGGAGTTGGAGCCGAGCCGGAATCCAATCCACGATGTTTCTGTTTTTATTTTCAAATATGTAATGAAAATGAGATGGTTAATAAGGCCCCCAGAAAGGCCCCAGTTCGTTCTTGCTGGAATCGGGAATCACATTGGGTTCCCAATTACTTACCGCAAGGCTAGGCACAAGGGAACGGACCATGAATGGAGCGAGGTAGCAGTGAATGCCCGCCGCTCATCGTCGCGCGACAGATCATCTTCTTTACGACAATGCAGCCGACGACAGACGTAAAAAGGACGCGGCATCTTTATCCCGCGCCCTTTCCTATGCGATGGCGTCGCGCTTACAGCTTATCGGTCAATTCCGGCACGATCTTGAACAGATCGCCCACCAGACCGATGTCCGCCATCTGGAAGATCGGTGCATCCTCATCCTTGTTGATGGCGATGATGGTCTTGCTGTCCTTCATTCCGGCAAGATGCTGGATCGCCCCGGAAATGCCGACCGCAACATAGACTTCGGGTGCCACGATCTTGCCGGTCTGCCCGACCTGATAATCGTTGGGCACATAGCCCGCATCGACCGCCGCCCGGCTGGCTCCGACCGCAGCGCCCAGTTTGTCGGCGAGCGGATAGATGACTTGCTCGAACGTCGGTCCATCCTTGAGCGCCCGACCACCCGACACGATGATCTTGGCGCTGGTCAGTTCCGGCCGCTCCAGCTTGGCGATTTCGGAACCGACAAAGGACGACAGCCCCTTGTCCCCGGTCGATGCCACCGCTTCCACCGTACCCGAACCACCTTCGCGAGCCGCCTTCTCGAAAGCCGTACCGCGAACCGTGATGACCTTCTTGGCATCCTTGCTCTTTACCGTGGCAATCGCATTGCCCGCATAGATGGGCCGCGTGAACGTGTCTTCGCTCTCCACTGACAAGATATCGCTGATCTGCATCACGTCGAGCAGAGCCGCAGCGCGCGGCGCGATATTCTTGCCGTTGCTGGTGGCGGGCGCAATGAAGGCGTCATGATGCCCCATCAGTTCCGCGACGAGCGGCGCGATATTCTCGGCGAGCGCATGGCCATAGGCGGCATCGTCAGCGACATGCACCTTGCCGACACCGGCAATCTGCGCGGCGGCGGCGGCAACTCCATCGACGCCTTCGCCAGCGACCAGCAGATGCACTTCGCCGAGCTTGGCAGCGGCGGTGATGGCGGAAAGCGTCGCGTCCTTGACCACGCCGCCCTCATGTTCAACCCATACAAGCGTCTTCATGCGGCAACTCCCATGGCCTTGAGCTTGGCAACCAGTTCATCGACATCGGCGACTTTGACGCCAGCGGTGCGCTTGGGCGGTTCGACGACCTTCAGCGTCTCCAGCCGCGCGCCAATATCCACGCCATAATCGGCCGGCGTCTTCTGCGCGAGCGGCTTGGACTTGGCCTTCATGATGTTGGGCAGTGACGCGTAGCGCGGCTCATTCAAGCGCAAGTCGGTGGTGATGATCGCAGGCGTCGACAGCTTCACCGTCTCCAGCCCGCCATCGACTTCGCGCGTCACCGACACGCTGTCGCCTTCGACCTCGACCTTCGACGCGAACGTGCCCTGCGGCAGGTTCAGCAGCGCCGCCAGCATCTGGCCGGTCTGGTTGCTGTCATCATCGATCGCCTGCTTGCCCAGGATGATCAGGCCAGCGCCTTCCTCTTCCTGCACCTTGGCGAGCAGTTTCGCGACGGCCAGTGGTTCGACCTCTTCATCGGTCTGGATCAGGATCGCGCGGTCCGCGCCCATGGCGAGCGACGTCCGCAGCGTTTCCTGCGCCTTGGCAACGCCGATGGACACCGCAACTACTTCGGTCGCCACGCCCTTTTCCTTCAGGCGGATGGCTTCCTCGATCGCAATCTCGTCAAACGGGTTCATGCTCATCTTGACGTTCGCCAGATCGACGCCCGTCCCGTCCGCCTTCACGCGCGGCTTCACATTATAATCAATGACCCGCTTCACGGGCACAAGGATCTTCAT
>Ga0209231_1000280_pt1 | contig 32843 bp, 23 predicted proteins | sample Deesub45470m_DNA_FD_188086 | JGI IMG/M metagenome (GOLD analysis project Ga0209231, IMG submission 188086) | Deep subsurface microbial communities from North Pacific Ocean - 450_OLKR46/470m Metagenome (SPAdes) (version 2) | ecosystem: Environmental > Terrestrial > Deep subsurface > Unclassified ... | reverse complement strand
GTACGTTGAACGAAAGCCCAAACATCTCTAGGGTCTCGTCCTTTAACTATACTTTCAATACCTCTAACCATGGTACTTGAACTAAAGGCATCTACTATAACACCATCTTTAATTTCTGCTTCTATTCTTAAATGACCCTCAATTCGCGTAATTGGGTCAACTACTATTCTATTTGCCATTGTTATACGTTTTAAGAATCAATATTTTGTTCATTTTTTTTGTCGCTCTTTATTCTTTTCATGAGCTCTTTTCTTTTAGAAATATTAGCTCCAACGGCATGTAAAGCAATACCACCAGCTAAAACACCTGCGGCAACTTTACCAACAGTATCAGCATTGCTTTCAACTGCAAATCCAGGCACTTTTGTTGTCCTTTCATAAAAAGGTCCATTGTCCCAGAAATCTTCTTCGCTACAACCGATACATCCGTGACCAGATTGAATTGGGAAACTTACACCATTATTCCATCTCATACTTGCACAAGCATTGTAGGTCATAGGTCCTTTACAGCCTAATTTATATAAGCAATATCCTTTTTTTGAATTGTCATCATCAAATGTTTCAGCAAACAAACCTGCATCATAATAAGGTCTTCTGTAACAAGTATCATGTACGCGTTTTCCATAGAATGCTTTTGGTCTGCCCAAACGATCTAATTCAGGTAAACGACCAAATGCAACAACGTGCATAATTACACCTGCCATAACTTCTCCAATTGGGGGACAACCAGGAACTCTAATTATAGGTTTATTTTTTACTATTTTATGAATTGGTGTCGCTTCTGTTGGGTTTGGTTTAGCAGCTTGTACGCATCCGTTTGAAGCACAGCTTCCCCAAGCTATAATTGCTTTTGCACCTGCAGCTGCTTCTAAAAATGTTTCTTTTGCCGATTTTCCTGCAATGCAACAATAATTTCCGTCATCACCTAATGGAATAGATCCTTCAACACATAAAATGTATTCGCCATGATATTTTTTCATGGTATCGTGTTTTGCAGCTTCTGCTTGATGGCCAGAGGCAGCCATTAAGGTTAAAGAATAATCTAATGATATGCGATCTAGAATAATATCCGCTACTATTGGATGATTTGATCTAATAAAAGATTCGCTACAACACGTGCATTCTTGATAATGTTCCCAAATAACTGGTAGTCGAGGCGTCTTTTCTAATGATTGCGCTATTTGACCAACCATAGAATTTTCTAAACCCATAAAAGCAGCCATATAGGTAGAAAATTTCATAAAATCTCTACGGCTATACCCCTGTTTTATGATAGTATCGTAGTAGGTGTCTCGTTTTTTAGAAGAGTTAGACATATTCAAAATTTTTAGAATTAAAAGAGATAAATTAATCTTATTGCTTCAATTTTCATAAAAGCTCAGACTAATTTACAATTAATTTTAATTGGTTTTACGTTAACACCTTAATTTAGAATGTTTTAAAATAAGACTAAATAACCTTAAACTTGACACTAAAACCATGAGTTAATTCAAATATATTTACAGATGTAGGATTCTAATTATATAATTTGTAATTTCGATTATCTATAATTTCAGATAAAATGCACGAATTATCAATCGCATTAGGCATCGTTAAAATAGCCGAAAATGAAACAAAAAAAGCCAATGCAAAACAAGTTACTAAAATTGAACTTGAAATTGGTACTTTAGCAGGTGTGGAATTAGAATCTTTAAATTTTGTTTGGGAATCTGCCATTAAAAATAGTGTATTAGAATTTGCAGAAAAAGAGATTACAGTAATTAAAGGATTAGGTAAATGTATTGATTGTGATACCGAATTTGACATGGAATTTATATATGATGTTTGCCCAAACTGTAAAAGTAATTTTAAAGGTATTTTGAAAGGAAAAGAATTAAGAGTAAAAGCATTAGAAGTAATTTAAAACATAATAATATGTGCGGAACTTGTGGCTGTGGAACTGGTAAAGAAGGTCCAATTATTTTAAAACCCGGAGAACATAAACATGCTCATAAAGAGCATCATCACCTTCATGAAGGTCATCATCATACTCACGATGAAGATCACCATCACGATGATCATACCCACTCGCACGATCATTCTCATGACCATAAACATAAAGTATTAAAAATTGAACAAGATATTTTACAAAATAATCAGGTTTTAGCGGCCAGAAATAGAGGTTATTTTGAAGCAAAAAATATTTTCGCCTTGAATTTGGTAAGTTCTCCTGGCTCTGGAAAAACTTCTATTCTAGAGCGCACTTTAGCCGATTTAAAAGACGAAATTTCATTTTATGTGATTGAAGGCGATCAGCAAACAATGAATGATGCTAACAGAATAGACGCACTCAATATTCCTGTAATTCAAATAAATACTGGAAAAGGTTGTCACCTAGAAAGCGATATGGTTTATGAAGCAGTTAAGAAGCTTGAAATAAAGGACAATTCAATTTTAATGATTGAAAATGTTGGAAATCTTGTTTGCCCATCAATGTTCGATTTGGGTGAAAACAAACGCGTTGTAATTATTAGTACAACAGAAGGTGAAGACAAACCAATTAAATATCCTGATATGTTTTATACTTCAGATATTTGCATTATTAATAAAATTGATTTGTTACCTTATGTAAACATCAATATTGAAAAACTAAAAAATTATGCGTTGCAAGTAAATCCGAATTTACAGTTTTTTGAAGTCTCAGCAACAACAGGTGAAGGAATGGAAGCTTGGTATGGATGGTTGAAAAGCCCATCCTAAATCCTTCCCAAAGGGAAGGACTAATTAAAAAATCAGCTAATTCATCAATAGTAAATCGTAAATCGTAAATCGTAAATCGTAAATTAACATGTGTTTATCAATTCCCGGAAAATTAATAGAAATAACATCAGAATTAGATGAAACTTTTAGATTGGGTAAAGTTTCGTTTGATGGAGTTTTAAGAGAAGTAAGTTTAACGTTAGTCCCTGAAGCTAATGTAGGAGATTATGTTTTAGTACACGTTGGTGCGGCTATTTCTACAATTGATGAAGTGGAGGCTAAAAAAACGTTCGACCTCTTAAAACAGCTTGGTGAGCTTCATGAATTAGATACTCCTGAGTCTTAAAGATTTATTAAAAATCAAAGTACCAATTAAATACATCTGTTCTCAAACCAAATGAAATCCAAGTTGTATTTGTTTTATCAAAAGTGCTCGTTGGCGCATCTGGATTAAAGTTTCTGTAGGTTATACCTCCAAATAATTTTAAATTAGTTGCTGGGTTCACCAAATACCCAAGTTGTAAATCAGCAATAAATATATTGGCAACATTACCTTGCCCAATACTATTTCCATAATCTGAGGCTCTATCATCATTATCTCTAAAAACATTTCCTCCATAACTAAATGTATCGGTACTATTATTAAAATCGAATCCTTTTTTACCTAAAACAATTTTTGCGTTTGAAAACCATCTGCCTTTTGAATAGCGAGCAATTCCAATAACCTCTTTAAAATTAGAACCCCACAAATGTGCTAACGGTTGGTTATTATGTCCAAAATTATAATTTAACTCGTCATGGGAATAGGTATATGGTCTAATGGCGTTATATTCTGCTTGTAAATACAAATTTTCAATATTAAATGCGTTGTGATATTTAGCGCCAATTTGAATCCCACTTTTATTTGCCCACCAACCATTACTACTTTTTATCTCAGAAATTCTAAATTCATCAATTAAGAATTGACCATATAAAGAAATGTCTTTCATTTTATATTTCAAACTTAATCCAAGCAAGGTATTTCCAGCTCTTGACCCTGTAGAAAATTCAACAGAAGTATAAAATATTAAAGGGTTTAAATAATTAACATCAAAACCTCTATTATTTACATCGTCCCAAATCACTGTTTCAAACAATCCAATATTCAATTTTTTAGTTGCATTCCAACTTAAATAATGAATAGCCATAAATTTTTGCTTGTATGCTCCATCAACTGTTAATTCTGGTCTCACATCCTGCATCGTCACAAAAAGATTGGTATATTTAATTTTCCAGAAATTGGTGTTTATTTTGAAAAAAGGATAAGGTGAAGCCACATCCGATAAAAACAAAGATCGATAACCATCACCTATAAAATTTTTACCATTCCCAAATTGAAAGTTGAAGTGTTCATTCGGAGTGTATGAAATATATGCTTCTGCTACAGGATAATCGTAAGCATCATCCTTAAATCTTTTAGCAATTCCACGTCCAGGGATTATCGCTGGATTACCTCCCGCAGGCGGAATAGATTCAGCATACTGATTCACATAGTTTGCAAAACGTCCTTGACTTTCAAAAAAACTGGTAGAAAAATTAAACTTTTTACCAATTGCACCATTTATTTGAATTGCTCTTGTATTGTTATAGGTATTTAGTCCGTTACTGTCTTTTCCCAATTGTAAGTCAACCATTGGATCTACCGTAAACCAATAGTCTTTTCCTTTTACAAAAGCCATATGTTCATTTAACAGTTTTTTACCAAACCAAGTCGATTTTGGGGTAATTAATTTGTTTTTTTGAACATCTAAATCAACATATTTAGCAACTTCAGAATATACATATGGTTTTACTGCTGTATGAGAATTTGCTCCTTGATTCAAATAATAATCATACGAGCTATAGTCTGAATGCAATAAAGGAATATTTAATTCACTTTGATGTTCCGGAAATAAAGATGTTTTAAGAACAACATCAACAAGTTCTTCTTTAAACTCAGTCAATTCTTTCTTAACTTCTTTCTTAACGACTTCTTCTTGCCTATTGTTTACTAAAGGAATCGCAATTGGAAAAACAAATTGCATTTCAATAGCATGGTTATTATATTTTGCTGGTGTTATTTTTGGAAATGTTTCAAAAACTCTTTCAACTTCTTGTTTTAATTCCTTGTAAGGTGAATTCACATAGATTACTTTAAAATCACCTGATGCATTTACTAAAAAAACAACATTTATTATTCCTGCAAAATTATCTTGTTTTATATTTTCTGGAATTTTAAACTCGTTAACAACTGAAATTTTCACCTGATTATTAAAACATGTTGCTAATTCTGAATTTTCTACAGTCTCACATTCTTTGAACACTGGATATTTTTCTGTTTGAGAAAAAAGAGGTATTGTTAAAAAAAGAAAAAGGAAACTGAGAATTATTTTTTTCATTATCAATTAATTAGGAAATTTTTTCAACGCAATTGTTTAACAATCTATATTTTTCTCCACTTTCAGAACAAAATGCAAATCCGTTTTCATCAAAATTTAATCGATGACCGAATTCACTAATCCAACCAATTTGTTTTGATGGATTTCCAACTACTAAAGCATAGGGTAAAACTTCTTTTGTAACAACCGCACCAGCACCAATAAAAGCATATTCTCCAATATTATTACCGCAAACAATAGTTGCATTAGCACCAATACTAGCGCCTTTTTTTACCAATGTTTTTAAATATTCATCTTTTCTAATAATGGCACTTCTAGGATTTATTACATTGGTAAAAACCATTGAAGGTCCTAAAAAAACATCATCTTCACAAATAACGCCAGTATATATTGAAACATTGTTTTGCACTTTTATATTTTTACCCAAAACAACATTAGGGGAAATCACAACATTTTGACCAATATTACAATTTTCACCAATTCTTGAATTTGGCATAATATGGCTAAAATGCCAAATTTTTGTTCCTTTTCCTATAACACAACCTTCGTCTATAAAAGCTGATTCATGCGCAAAATAATTTTTGTTATTCATTCAATAAAAATTAAGTTGTAATGAAAACTACGACTTCTTTTTCAAAAAAGTGTTTTTTTAAAATAACAATTACACTTCTGTTGGATGCCAAGTAGTTTTTAATTCTTGTGTTTTTTCAATAAAATAGGGCGATTCGCTATTACTACTTGTCCAATCTCCTTTTTTATAAAAAATGGTTCTTTTAATGTTGTTACTCGCCAGTTCATTTATATTTTTAATGTGGTTTTCATCTTTTCCACAATAAATAATTGCATTCACATCCATATGTGAAGCCATGTGACTCATTAACTCTTCTTTCTTACCTGTCAAGATATTTACAACACCACCTGGAACGTCAGAAGAATGCAACACTTCAGCAAAAGATATGGCCGTTAATGGTTTGGTTTCTGAAGCCAAAACAATAACCGCATTTCCTCCTACAATAGCTGGGGCAATTATAGAAACTAAACCTAATAAACTTTGATTTTCAGAAGCAATTATAGAAACCACACCAACAGGCTCAACATTCGAAAAATTAAAATGAGAACTAGCAACAGGGTTTACAGAACTAAATATTTGCTGGTATTTATCACTCCACCCCGCATAATACACTAATCTGTCAATAGCACAGTTTACTTCAATTTCGGCATTTTTTGCAGCTTCTCCTTGTGAAATTAATTCGGCAATAAATTGCTCTTTTCTTCCTTCCAACATTTCTGCGATTCGGTATAAAACCTGTCCTTTATTTAAAGCTGTTGCATTTGCCCAAGAACTTTGCGCTTTTCTAGCAATTACAACTGCATTCCTAAAATCTTTTCTTGAAGCTAAACACATATTTGCAATTAAGTTTCCTTTAGTATTAGTAACAGCATAATATCTTCCAGATTCTGTTCTTGGAAATTTACCGCCAATGTATAATTTGTATGTTTTTTGTATATCTAATCTGCTCATAATTTTTAACTAAAAATAATTATTCAAATTTCAAATAAGGTTTCAGTCCATGCAAACCACCTTCTCTACCAAAACCACTTTCTTTATATCCTCCGAAAGGAGATGCAGGATCAAATTTATTAAATGTATTAGCCCAAATTACGCCAGCTTCCAGTTTTTGTGTTAAATGAAATATTTTTGAGCCATTTTGAGTCCACACACCCGCCGATAATCCATAAGGAGTGTTGTTCGCTTTTTCAATAACTTCATCAATCGTTCTAAATGTTTGAATTGCTAACACTGGACCAAATATTTCTTCCTGAACAATTCTATGAGATTGTGATACATTTATAAACAATGTAGGTTCACACCAGTTTCCTTCTTTTGGAAAATTGCATTTAGGTTGATAAATTTCTCCACCTTCGTTAACCCCAATTTTGATATAATTTTCAATAGTTTGTAATTGTTTTTTGGAATTTATAGCTCCAATATCGGTATTCTTATCTAATGGATTCCCAACAATTAACGTTTCCATTCTGTCTTTAAGTTTTTGAATCACCAAATCGGCAACCGATTCCTGAACAAATAAACGTGAACCTGCACAACATACATGACCTTGATTAAAGAATATAGCATTCACAATACCTTCAACTGCTTGATCTATGGCTGCATCTTCAAATATGATATTAGCTCCTTTCCCTCCTAATTCTAATGTTAATTTCTTTTGAGTTCCTGCAATTGCTTTTTGAATATATTTTCCAACTCCTGTTGAGCCTGTGAAAGCAATTTTATTGATATCTGGATGGTTTACAATACTGGCACCTGTTTCTCCTGCTCCAGTAACTATGTTCACTACTCCCTTTGGTAATCCGCTTTCTTGAATGATTTCTGCCAATTTCAAAGCTGTTAAAGGTGTTGTTTCAGCAGGTTTTAACACCACCGTATTTCCTGTTGCTAAAGCTGGTGCTATTTTCCAAGCAGCCATCAATAATGGAAAATTCCAAGGAATTATTTGTCCCGCCACACCTAAAGGTTTTGGAGTTCTATTAGGGAAAGCATATTCTAATTTATCGGCCCAACCTGCATAATAAAAAAAATGGTTAGCTGCCAAAGGAATATCAATATCTCTAGATTCTCTGATAGGTTTTCCACCATCTAAACTTTCAATAACTGCAAATTCACGGGCACGCTCCTGAATTAAACGAGCAATTCTAAATATGTATTTCCCACGTTCTTTTCCTGATAATTTCGACCAACTTCCAAAAGCTTTTCTGGCTGCTTTTACAGCAACATCAACATCTTCTGTGGTAGCTTCAGCAACGCTCGCTATTACTTTATTAGTAGCAGGATTAATTGTATCAAAATAATTACCTTTTATAGGCTTAGTAAATTTCCCATCAATGAACAATTCATATTTTTTTTTAATTTGAATATGATCTGTACTTTCCGGTGCTTCATCATATGTCCAAGCAGCTTTAAATATACTCGTATCTTTTTTTTGCATAATTAATCTTTTGAAAAATAATTAATTGATTGGTAAATACCTGTTTCAGCTTTGACTAATTGCATTAAAATATCATTTGTCAAACTACTTGCACCAAATCTGAAATATTTTTTATTCATCCATTTTTCACCTAAAACTTCATTGAGCATTACTAAATATTGTAAGGCAATTTTTGAAGTGGAAATCCCTCCAGCTGGTTTCATTCCAATCATTTTTCCTGTTTTAAGATAATAATCTTTAATGGCATCAAACATTACATAGGTAACTGGTAATGTTGCAGCAGGTTGAATTTTACCTGTTGACGTTTTTATAAAATCTGCTCCAGCATACATAGCTATTTCACTTGCTTTTCTAACATTATCAAGCGTTTCTAGCTCTCCTGTTTCTAAAATCACTTTTAAATGTGCTTTTCCGCAAGCTTCTTTAATTGCAGCTATTTCATCGAATACAAATTGGTAATTTCCTGCAAGAAACTCTCCTCGTGAAATTACCATATCAATTTCATCAGCTCCTTGGTCAACAGCAAATTTTGTGTCGCTTAATTTTACCTCTAAAGTTGACTGACCACTTGGAAAAGCTGTAGCAACCGAAGCCACTTGAATATCACTACCTTCTAATGCTTTTTTTGCAACCCCAACATATGAAGGGTATACACAAATTGCGGCAACTGTAGGTATGTTTTTTAATGAATCATGAGGGTGCATTGCCTTGTAACAAAGCTGTTGAACTTTACCTTTAGTGTCCTTCCCTTCAAGAGTGGTAAGGTCAATCATGCTTAAAGCTAATTTCAGACCTTCAATTTTTGAAGATGATTTTATGCTTCGTGAACAAAATCTGGCGATACGTTCATGAACACCCGTGGTGTCATAAACTGGTAAATTATTTAAATTTGGAAACATTAATATTGTTTATATTTTCAAAAATACAAATTATAATACTTTCTTAGGTAAAATATATTTGTTGATTTTTATGTTTGCAAATTTAAACAAATTAACCAAAATGTTATAATTATTGCACTTTAAAGACAATTGGTAAGCCATATTGAACACCTACAGGTTTCCCTCTTTGTTTACCTGGTGTCATTTTTGGAAGTAGATTTATAACTCTAGTTGCCTCATCTTGTAATTTTTTATGAGGCGCTCTTGCTTTTATATCTGTGATATCTCCATTCTTATTTATTCTAAATAGCACAAAAATCTTTTGGATACTACCTGGCTCTAATCCTAAATCAGAAGCTAAATCTGAATTAAATTTATTGGAGACAAATTTGGCTATTTCAGCTGAAAAACATGCTCTAAGCTCATCATTATTACCTTTGCACCCTGGGAATATGGGAACATTTTCAATCACTAAAAATGGTACATCTTCAACAATTTCTTCTTCTTCATATACTGCAGTAATTTTTTTATCAATTGAGATTATTACTGCATCAGATTCATCCGTTTCGGTAGTTTCAATTAAAGTCTCTTGAACTTCAAGTTCATCATCTACTTTAAGTATTTTGTCAGGAATTACTGCCTTAGCTGTTTGCTGCTCTATGGGCTCAATCGTTTTAATTTCAATGATTTTTTCAGAATCGTCTTCTGTCACAAAACTTCCTGTTAATTCTTTAATTGAATTCGGGTATGATTTCATATTTATAAATTCATACACAATAAAAAGTGATAATACTAACCCTAGCTGAATTAATATTTTACTGTAATTTTCAAGTACTGCGTTTGGGTATTTTTTAATTTCCATTTTACCTCTATTTTAGGTTAAACAAGAAATACTCTATAAAAAATTATTTAGATATTTAATTTATAATGCAAGAAAATGCGAAACAAAATGTTTTAAGTAGCAACATCTTGCAAGATATTTATCACTTTAAAATTACGCTTTTTTTAAATGACAAGCAACTTTTTTAATTAAAAAACTCAACCGAGTTGGTTGAGTTTTTTTTAAGTTCTAAAAATTAGTTTTTTATTCTACTTTAAATGCAATAGGTAAACTATACTTAACACCTACTGCTCGTCCTCTTTGCTTTCCAGGAATCATTTTTGGTAGTAATTCAACAACTCTTATTGCTTCTTCTTCTAGTCTTTTATGAGGTGCACGAGCTTGAACATCAGTTATATTACCTGTTTTATCAATTTTAAACATTACAAATATTTTTTTAACTCCAGGAGATAATCCTAAATCTGATGCTAAATCTGAATTAAATTTTCTATTTACATGTTTGGTAATGCTTTCTTGTAAACAAGATTTAAGTTGGTCTTTATTCCCTTTACACCCTGGATAAACTGGCACATCTTCAATAATGGCAAATGGTACATCTTCTACCATATCTTCATCTTCACTCACATCAACAATTTGCTCAACTCTAACTGCATCTTTTTCATTAGTTTCAGTAGACTTAATTATAGTTTCCTCAATTTCTTTTTCGTCCTCAACAACTTTTATTACATCAGGAGCTGGTGGTGGTGGTGCTTTTTGTTCAGGCGGTTTCACTTGTTCTATTTCAACCGTTTGTTCATCGTCTTCAATGTTTAAAACAACTGGACCAAGACTCCCAATAACTCTATCGTAAGTCTTTTTTTCAATGGCTAAGTATACTACCATTAGTGCTAAAACTAAACCTAACTGCATAAATAACTTGCTGTAGTTCTCTAGATTTGCTTTTGGATTCTTTTTAACTTGCATGTTTAAATATTTTATATAGTTTGCTAATTTAATAATTTTAATATATTATACAAGTATATTTTTTATTTCATTCTAATTTCTTTTTAAAGCTTAAGTTAAAAAACACACTTGCTGTTGCGATTCCTGCTAAATTGGCTAACACATCCCATAAGTCTGCTTGCCTATTATCAGTTAATACTCCTTGTAAAACTTCAATAATTATGCCATAAACAAAAATTAATGCTATAATCAAAATGTTGATTTTTAATTTTTTTGCTCTTTTTTTATGGCTTAATAACCAACTTAATGTTAATAGATAGTATGCGAGAAAGTGTACAAATTTATCAAAAAAACGAATTTTGTATACAAGTACATTCTGACTCGGAATTAAACTGCCTATTGCAATAGCCATTGTTAAAGCAATTGCAACATAAAATAAATAATTACGCCCCAATAAGTTTTTTATAATCTTCTGCCGATAGTAATTCATTTACTTGAGATTCTTCTGAAATTGTTATTTTAATCATCCAACCCTCTCCATAAGGATCTGAATTAACTTTTTCAGGTTCATCATTTAAAGTTTCGTTAAATTCTATTACTTCACCTGTTAAAGGCATAAATAAATCTGAAACTGTTTTTACGGCTTCAACAGAACCAAATACTTCATCTTTATCTACAATATCTCCAATGGTATCAATATCAACATATACAATGTCTCCCAATTCGCTTTGAGCGAAATATGTGATTCCTATTGTAGCTTTATTGCCATTTATTTTAACCCATTCGTGGTCTTTTGTGTACTTTAAATTTACTGGAATGTTCATTTTTATTTGTTTGTTAATTTATGTATAATTTATTTTACTTGTTAATTGCCTAAGACATATCTTACACTTAATCCCGCACTTACAGATTTTCTTGGAAAAGTGGTTGATATGGCGTATTTTGATGAGCTTTGATCAAAATAAAAAGAGGCCGTTAAACTTTTACTAACTGCATAATCTGCAAAAAGTTTTAATGAAAGTAAACGTTGCCCTCCTGTAACTTGGTTATTATCCTGTTCTATGGCTCTAATTACCGTTTCATTGTCTCTTAAAGATAGGTCGGCTCGTAAATTTAAATCTCCTTTTACCCGTGTTAACTCACCTCCAAATCTAAATTTCATTGCCAAATCTTTAATTCTGTAACCCAATCCAATAACATATTCTGTACCTTTTATTTGTGTAATTGTATTATTGTTAAAATTTAAGGTTAAACCTCTATCTTTATTAACCCTTCCGCTGAATGACATGGAGTTTTGCATTTTAATATCAACTTTTATTAATGGAGAAAATTCTTCTAACAAATTGATGTTAGTGTAAAGCGTTTTGTTTAAATAATTTCCAACAATATCTTTAGTTGCAAAAGGGTCATCTATTTTATAATCTAAATTATTACTAAAACTTGTAATAGAATATAAAGAATTATAACTATGTGAAAGTGAAAAACTTCTGAATTGCTTTTTAAACCATTTCATTTTCATAAGACCTTTGTAAGTAATTTGCCATCCTGGAATTGGAACATCTCTAAAGGTGTTTAAGTTAACTGCAGCAGGATCTTTACCTGAATATGCTGCAATAAATGCAGGTAATAAAACTGCTTGATTTTCTCTTCCGAACCCATTAGGGAAACCATCATTGTCATCATCTAAATTAGGATCTTGACCATTTGCAATAGCTACCCTTCTTGCTACAATTTCTCTATTATTTTTAAACTGTTCAAAAGTAACATCGCTATTATTAAATGCTGATGAAATCATATTATAACTGATACTAAAATTACCATATTCTATTATTGGAGAATTTGAAAGTAAATTATTATCTAAAACGTCTAATTGTTGTGACGTGTTATTAGTATATGTTTTACTTCCTCTGAATTCAATGTCAAAATCTTTAAATGGCTCAACATTAATAGTGGCATCTAGTTTATTAAAATGTGTTACACTATACGTTTTATTATAATACACATCTAACGGATCAGATGAATCTCGAGATAATAGCCAACCGTTTTCCACCGCTCTTTGTCTAATATCTATTTGACTTCCAAAAACAAATCCAAGAGTTGGAGCAAGACCTCCACTAAAATTATCACGCCCTAAAAAACCTATTTCTGGTAAGTATCCTGGTAAATAAGTTCCATTATTTTCTGAATAATTTACTTTTGCTTTTTTTACTGAAGTTATAACATCATAAACTCCTTGAGCAATTTTATCACCTGTTGTATTCTTCTTTTGTTTGGATGCATTTCTAGGTGTAATTGGTGATGTTGAATTTCCTTTTTGAGGAGTGGGTTTCTTTTTAACAAGTAATTTATCTGCCCCAACAATCTTATAAAATTTAGTGAAATCTACATCAACACCTATGGTATGAGTGTTTGCATTTTGAATTACATTTCCAATTTTATCTATATATGATTGCGAAGAAGCTTGCCAATCAAAATCAGCAGTATAAGCATAATCTGCGTTCACAAATTGAAAAAAAGGAATTTTATTTAATGGAATTTTATAAGTAGCATTTAAAGACTGGTGGTAATGATCTGGTCTTCCAATAGTGAAAAAATTATCCATTAATTGAATATCGTCTGAAGCCTGAAAATCATCATATATATAATTATTTGTAGCTCTAAAATTGAATTGTAGTGATTTGGTTAAATTATAGCCAATACTATAATCCCAGTCAAATAAATAGTACCGTTGTGTTAATGTTGGTTGCTCGGGTAAGCCTTCAATTAAACTTCTCGATAACTGTTCATTGTACCTTCTTATAATATTTGAATTTATTGAAATTGTTGAAGGCAGTAAATTTAAGTTAAAATCTTTTATCAATTTTAAATATTTACTACTCAATGATTCCCAATTTTTAAAAGGTTCAATAATTTTGGGTTCAAAACTAAAATTATAATTTGCGGAAGCCCTTACATTTTGGTCAACAAATTTTTGAACATTGTAATTGGTTTGCAAGGTTTCATTATATGCATATGAAGCCGACAAGTTTTCAACATTATAAAATCGTTGTTTTTTGTCTGATGTTGGATTGTATTCTTTTCTAACATTAATTAAACTAATACTTCTCCTCTTCATGTGATCTCTTGCTTTATCACTATTAGGGTTTATGTTTTTTGCGTCTTCAAAAAGCACATCTTGGTACTGGGGATCGTATTTTGGGTCTTTAAATTCTTCTGAAATACTGTAATTAAAAGGTAGTTTTATACCCCAATTTGGCGGTAACAGTTTTCCAATATTCACATTGGTTACAATATCATATGATTTTGTGTCTTCTTGGCTTCGCTCATTTACACGTTGCTCTATACCACCAAAGCCTTGTGTTTCCATTCTACCAGTTAAGGCTACGTCGGCAAAATCGGCAAAATTTGCATCAGCACTTACAACAGCTGCCCATCCTCCTTTGTTATCAAACTCCGAAACTCGCATCTCATTAAACCAAACTTCTGCACTTTGGTTGGTGGTGCTTCTATTTTTAACACCTAACATTATCGTTTTAATGTTTGATAGATTTGGATTCCCTTTTACCCTAATTTCATATCCAGTCAAGCCTTCAATTGGTGATATGGCTCCTTCAGCAGGATAAAGTATATTAGGAGCTACACCATCTTCAAATCTTAACAATTTAAGTTTTCCCAAATGTTCTAAAAATACATCTAAATTGTTTTCTGTTGGCCAAACATCTAATGCAGATGACACCCCATATTGAGAAATAGTTAGAAGTTTTTCTATTTGATAATAATTATCATTTAAATCGCTACCAACTCTAATAATAGCCTTTATTTCATTATCTTGAACTTGAGGTTTTGTTTGAATTCCTTCAGCATGTATAAATAATCTTAATCTTTTATACATTCTTAAATCTACTCTCACATTTTTATATACTGCTCTTGTTTGACCTGCTTCTAAGTCGATTGCTTTAACTGAAAGTGATTGTTCATTTTGTTCTTGTAATGTTGTGCTTCCTCTTAAAATTTCTCGTTCAATTCCTGGAGGCAAAACGTAAGGGATTGGATTTCTATCTTCATTTTCTTGAATATTAACAACCCCTACTCCAAAGTTTTGAAGCTGAATATTTGTTAAATTTTGTGGTGGCACAATGGCTTCGTCTATTGTTTTTGTATAACGTCTCCAATCACCCCGAACCAATTGCAATTCACCAAAACGCAATACAATAGGCATTTTAAATTTAGTTAAAAACATTCGCATAAAACGAATAGAATTGAAACCTGTTATATTGTTAACAATCTCATCTGGAGTACTCACCTGGATTCTAAATTGTAACCATCTAAATTCTTTTTGACTTCCATCTTCAAGTTGCACCATCACTTTTTTCTCATCAACAATATGGTTTTGCCCAACAACTAAATCGTTCTTATTTAATGACACTTTGTATTGGTAATAACTTTCAACCGAATTCATAGTTTGGTCTTTATTAATATCTTCGGTATCAGGATATGTTGTTGCTGAAGTTGGATAATTTTCTGTAGCTAAATTATTTGTTGGTGAATTTCCTTGTGTATTGTTATATCTTTTATAACGAGTTAAAACTGAAGCATTATTGGTATCGTATTCTGAACTTCTGAAATAAGAGTAGTTATCATTGGCTGGATCTAATCCAAAACCTGTTCCAAACTTGGCAACCTCTTCAGTATCATTAATACCATCTAAACCAATATCCTGACTTAGTCGTTCACTATCACTATCGCTAAAAGCATATAAAAGTGATTGATTTGTAGGTATTTTTCCCCAAATTGTTGGTTCAGTATTATTAATACTCAGTGGATTTTCTGGAAGTCCATTTTCATACATTTTCCTTCCGTCTTTTAAAACATCTTCAGAAATATTTCCAAGATTGAAATATAAATCTCCTACTTGATTTGTTATATTCGTTGGATCAACACCAACTGGCAATCCTTCTTCACTCGTAATTGAATAATGATCGTATGGATCCATTAACCAAAATTGAATATACTCAACATTAGATTGTTCAAAATCCGTAGTTGTTAAGGCTCTGGTAATACCACCCCATCTATCTTCTGGATTTGAAAATTTACCATCGCTACCTACATTATTAGTGTCGTAATTATAGCTTCCTCTTTCATTTGGGTAATAAGCCAAATCTAAGGTTCTAACAATGGTTGATTGTGTAATATCTAAATCTTGTTCAGGAAATAATTCTTCATACCTCACTCTTCTAACCTCTGCACGAGAAAGCTCCGTGTTATCAATATTTCCTGGTTTTAATGAAGAACCTCCATAAAATAAGGGGTCAACAATATACCAGGCAAGTCTGGCTCTTTTATAGCCATAAGTAATGTCTGAAGCATTTCCTCCAAAATCAAATTGTGTTTGGTATTGAGGTGTACTTGCCATATACCATTGCTGAATTGATTTAATTTCTAAAGGAATTTGTGAGCCCTCAAAATCATCAACATAAGATGTTGCTTCACCGTTAAGTTCTATTCTTTTTGGAGAACCCGGTTTTAAGTATGCAAAATCACCTCTAATTGAAAAGTTCGAAACCACATCCGTATCAATATTGGGTAATTTATTTACCCATTTAGTGAATTTTGGAACTTCAGTTCCATAGCTGGCATTTAACCCAAAAATTGTATTATTTATGGGTTCCTGGTTAAAAAGTGCCTTTTGGGTAATTGGCTTTTCATTTAAATTTAAAATAGTAGCACCTGCAATAAATTTATCAGAAAATTGATGCTCAAGGTTAATTCCTAAAAACCGTTTGGTTTGTAAATTAAAGGCCGAATTATTTTCAACTGAAACTTGAATTGGGGCATTAGATGCTTCCAAGCTAGGATTTACAATTTGAACTCTCCCCATTTGATAATCAACTACATAATCTACACCTTCCACCAGTTCTCTACCTCCTGTTGTTACCCTAACTGAACCTGGAGTAACATTAAATGCGCCTAATGGAATTCCATTTGCATTTTCGGATTTGTGATACCCTTTAATTAAATACTTATCTTTTTGCTGAAAATTATTTTTTGCCTCAGATTGTGTATATTGATATAGTTCATTAAAAATATAGGTTGCATCATCAATATCCGTTAATTTTGCCTCAAGATCTTTTCCAAAAGGTTGAACCGTTGGAAAAATAACATATCCTTTTTCAGAATTTACGGTGACACCTTCAACATAATCAAAATAACCATCACCTTCAGGTGTGTAAAACTGACTTTGGTCTAATCGATCAACATCCAATAAATTTAATAGCGTTTTTTCTGAAATTCCTGTTGTTTGTGCATTTTGAAGCACATTTATTGGCACGCCTGTTGCATCATCTGCATACAATAATTCCAATCTAAAACCATCGCGCTGCATATTATAGGATTGCAAGGAATAGATATTTTTCATCATCAAATTCCACAAAGGAATTTGAGTACTTATAATTTCACTACGCAATAATTTTACAACTATATTAGCAGGTGCAGTTATACCATCAGTGGTAAATTCCCCTACTTTATAAACTTGAGAATCTCCACTTATCGTATATTCAAATGCTACTGCAAGTACATCTGAATCTGCCAATCTTCTATTCAATGAAATAAAACCTAATTGTGGGTGTACTCTATACTCATCAGGTCTTAATTTTATAGCGTTTTCTAACACTGAATAATCTCTTCCTTGCTGCATAGAAAATGGCGTCAACCCATTACCAACGGTTGAAATATTTCTTACAGCATTTGTAGTAGTTAAAATGGAAGAAATGTCATTCGCATTGTTTAATGGGTATGCTGACCCTGGAACTGGAGTTACGTTTGCAGGTCCAATATTTATGGGATCTCTTTCTCCAATATCAGCCAAAGCAACAATATTTCTGATATCCAAAGTTGTTGCATTTCTGTTGGTTACCCAAACTTCAATTTTAGTAATGTTTATTGGACTATTGATTAAAGGGTACTCTTTTAAAGCATTATTATAAGCATCTCTAAAATATTGAGCTAAAAAAAAGTGTCTGTTTTCATCATAATCAGTTGTTTGTAATTCAAACTCTTGAATAGTTGAACCTCCTTGAGCTGCAACCGATTTTGTTTGAGATTTTTGTTCAGCAAAGACACTTGTAACAGTCGTTTTTCCAAATTTCAATTGAGTTTTAACACCGAATAAACTTTGAGCGCCTACTATTAAAGAGTTTTTTAAAGGCATACTCACATTTCCAACTTCAACTTTTTGCAGTATGTCATCTTCCGTTGGAGTGTATTCAAGTTTAATTTGGTTCTGAAAATTAAAAGTAGATTGTGTATCATATTGTGCACCAACTTTTAATCTGGTTCCTACTTTTGCCAAAATACTGGCACTAATTTCTTGATTAAAATCGAATGTAAAACTTCTACGGTTTCTTTCAGATAATTGAGGGTTGTCTACTTTTTGATAAAGCATTCCTAATTTAACCAATACTGAACCTTGTGGATTTACTTCAATTGTATTTCCTCCAAATATGGATTCAAAAAAGTTAGAGTTCACATAATAAGTTGGCAATAAATTTTTTTGAGCTTCCTCACTACCCGCCTTTTTACCATTGGTTGCACTTATTTTATCTTTAAAATATACAAGCATATCTTTTTTAAGCCTGTATTCTTTATACTCTTCCTGGGTCATATAAATTGGTCTTTTTACATAATAATCGCCAATTTTCTCAACAATAATATATTTCCCTAAGGCTGTATCATATAAAATTTCTGATTGAGAAGGGTCCGTTAAATATAAACTGCCAGATTTAACATTATTAAAAGGATATTTTAAAGAATCAATTTTTACAGCAACTTTTGAGGTATCATTTACTTGAAGAATAGGAGGAGTTTGGGCTATTATCGATGGCATTACCAACAACAACAAAACAACTAAAATATAGGTTTTGAATATAAATAGTTTCTTCGCCAAATCTTATAAATTTTTAAGTGCTTTTTTTATTAAAACTTCAACACTTAATGTTTTATCTTCTAATAAAATTTTATCTATTGCTTTTTCTGATTGTTTTTTATTAAATCCTAACACTTCTAAAGCAGATAACGCTTCATTTTTATTCGTATTGCTTTCTGTTGTATAAACTTCATCTATTACGTAGGTTTTTGAGATTTTATCTCTTAAATCTACCAAAACACGTTGGGCAGTTTTCACCCCTATTCCTTTAACAGATTGAATAATTGAAACATTACCTGAAGCAATTGCGTGTTGTATTTCATCAGTTGTCATGGACGATAACATAGTGCGTGCTATACTAGGACCAACACCAGAAACAGAAATTAGCAATCTAAATATTTCCCGTTCAGTTTTAGTAATAAAACCATATAAGGTATGTGAGTCTTCTTTTACAGAAAGGTGTGTGTACAAAAAAACAGCTTCAGTATCTGGTAATTGAGAAAATGTGTTTAATGAAATATTCAGCAAATACCCTACTCCATTTACTTCTAACACAATGTTTGTAGGATTTTTTTCAACTAATTTACCTCTTAAATGGGTTATCATATTTCACCTTTTCTAATAATCCCAAATGTAATAAAATATTATTTAATTTTTAATTTTTCCTGAGCGTGCACAATTGCTACACACGCTATGTTAACAATTTCATCTACACTTGCTCCGAGTTGAATTATATGTACTGGTTTTTTAAGCCCCATAATTATTGGACCTATTGATTCTACCTCATTTAATTCTTTCATTAGTTTATAACCAATATTTGCTGATTCTATACTTGGAAATACTAAACCATTTACCTTTTTATCAACTAATTTAGAAAAAGGGAACTTTTCTTTTAATAATTTAGGATTTAAAGCAAAATCGGCTTGAACTTCTCCATCAACTACTAATTTCGGAAATCGTTCGTGAATTAATTTAACAGCGTCAGAAACTTTTTTAGAGGAGGGAGAATCAGAAGATCCAAAATTTGAGAATGATAACATGGCAATATTAGGTTCAATTCCAAACATTTTCATAGTTTCGCTGGTCATAAAACAAATATCCGCTAGCTCTTCAACAGTTGGGTTTATGTTAATAGCTGTATCAGAGAAAAACATTGGGCCTCTTTTGGTAAGCATAATATTTGTTGCAGCAATTTTTTTCACACCTTCTCCTTTGCCAATTAATTCAATCATTGGTTTTACTGCATTTGGGTAACTTCTTGAGTATCCTGTTACCAAAGAGTCCGCTTCGCCTTCGTTTATCATCATTGCACCAAAATAGTTTCGTTCACGCATCCATTTTTGTGCATCCAAAAGAGTAATGCCTTTACGTCTTCTTTTTTCCCAATATTTTTGAGCATATCTATCTCTTCTTTCTTTTTCTTTTTTAGATTTTGGATCATAAATCAGAACTTCTGCTTCAAAATGAATTTCTTGCATTAGCTCTTTTATTATCTTTTTATCCCCGAGTAGAATTGGCATTCCAATACCTTCATCATGTACAATCTGAGCTGCTTTAAGCACATTTAAATGGTCAGCTTCTGCAAATACAATAGTCTTTGGATTGGATTTTGCCTTGGTGGTAATCATCCTCATTAATTTACTTCCTGTACCTAATCTTTCAGCAAGGGCTTCTTTATAGGCGTTCCAATCAGTAATTGGCTCTCTTGCTACGCCCGATTCCATAGCTGCTTTTGCAACAGCTGGTGGTACTTCGGTTATTAATCTGTGATCAAATGGTTTTGGGATGATATATTCTTTCCCAAACTGAAGATTTGTTTCTCCATAGGTAATATTTACTTGTTCCGGAACAGATTCTTTAGCTAAATTAGCCAACGCATGTACTGCTGCCATTTTCATTTCCTCATTAATAGCTGTAGCTCTAACATCCAATGCTCCTCTAAAAATGTATGGAAACCCTAGAACATTATTTACTTGGTTTGGATAGTCTGAACGGCCTGTGGCCATAATAATATCTTTACGCGTTCTTACTGCTAAATTATATTCAATTTCAGGAGTTGGATTTGCCATAGCAAAAACTATTGGGTCTTTTGCCATCGTTAATAACATTTCAGGCGTTACTAAATTTCCTTTTGAAAGACCAATAAAAACATCTGAATTCACCATTGCTTCTTCTAAAGTATAGATATTTTTATCCGTAGCAAATTCAGCTTTTTGTACATTTAAATTTTTGGCATCGCTTCTAATAACTCCTTTGCTGTCACACATTACCAAATTTTCTCTTTTTGCTCCTAATGCTAAATACAAACGTGAACAAGAAATTGCAGCTGCACCTGCACCACTCACAACTATTTTAATTTTTGAAATATCTTTTTCAGTTATTTCAACTGCATTTTTTAATGCTGCAGCTGATATTATTGCCGTACCATGTTGATCATCATGCATTACTGGAATATCTAATTCCGCCTTTAATCTTCGTTCTATTTCAAAAGCTTCTGGAGCTTTAATATCTTCTAAATTTATTCCTCCAAAAGTTGGAGCAATGTTTTTTACTGTTTCAATAAATTTTTCAACATCTTTCGTGTCCACCTCAATATCAAAAACATCAATATCTGCAAATATTTTAAATAAAAGCCCTTTTCCCTCCATAACAGGCTTCCCAGCTAATGCTCCAATATCTCCCAAGCCTAAAACTGCTGTTCCATTTGAAATAACGGCTACTAAATTTCCTTTTGAAGTATATTTATATGCATCGTCTGGATTTTTTTCAATTTCTAAACAAGGTTCAGCAACACCAGGTGAATATGCCAACGATAAATCACGTTGAGTAGCATATTTTTTGGTAGGTACTACTTGAATTTTTCCAGGAGTTGGAAACTGGTGATATAGTAAAGCTTCACTCTTTTTTTTAGAAACGCTCATGATATTATTGTTTTAATAAAAAATTAAGACACAAAGTTAACCATAATTGGCATAAAGGAAAGCTAACATTTATCATATTTTAAAATACAACGTTTGTATTTAAGTAAATTTTAACTTTGTTATAACAAGTAATTGTGTTTAATTTGATTTGAAAAATTAAATTAATAATATCTATGTATGAGTATCATATATGAAAAACATGAATTGTATCCAGAATCCATCTTAATTAGAAAGTTTATTGGGAAAGTTAGTGTCAATGATAGTATTGATTCTTGGATTATCTCATATACAAACATAGGATGACAGTCTGTTTCGTCATTCCTGTGCAGACAGGAATCCATAGAAAGCGCTGTTTTTTTTGTCTGAGAGCAACGAAGAATCTGTTTTAGTATTGTTGAGATTCTTCACTTCCTTTCAGTCGTTCAGAATGACACTAATTTCAAGTAAAATGTGGCAATCTGACTATCAATAAAACAGATTGCCACAGTCGTAACTCCTTCATAATGACATAAACAACTGATATTCAGATAATATTGTTTTTACTTATATAGAACTCAAGTTATTACAAATCCATTACAGCTTATTCAATAACTAAAAAATCCCGCAATCGCGGGATTTAAATTATTCATTTATATTCTCATCTACATAATAAACAGAATCATCCGGCCTAAAAGCTCTGTTAAACCAAAGTGGTCTTCTTTCCCCATTTGGTCCAGGTGCAGGACGCGTCATTGCTAACCATTCCTTATAAATCTCATGTGATTTATTGGTGTCCACAAAAATATCACCATAATTTTCACCTTCTTTTGGCTTTTCTATTCTAACACGTTGATGCCAAGTATGCATTCCGCTTATTGGATCTGGATGTACTGCATGTGTAATATTTTGATGTACACCACCATCTTTCCAGAAAATTCGTTTAGAATCTTTATCGCTAGATTCAAAAGGTTTTATTCCTGAAATAGTATTCATTTTCCAAGCTCCTTTTCCATCACTTTCAATATTTACAGTGTTAGTAGCCCAGCGATTCCCTGTTTGATCTTGTGGTCGTCTCCACCTACCAATATGGTGAGAACAAGCAACAACGCCTGGCTTCATACTCTGCGTTACCCAAACTTTATCTATAAAATAACCAATGTCCGTATTTAATTTTACCAAATCACCTGTTTGAAATCCCCATTTTTTAGCGTCATCAGGATGCATCCAAATTGGATTTCTATTGGAAATTTCAACCAACCATTTTGCATTTCCAGAACGCGAGTGAATTAAAGTTGGTAACCTAAAAGTTGGAACTAATACATATTCTCCTTTTGATTTATTCAACACATCATTATGAATATGACTTTTTATATAGGTTGGTGTTGCGTATTCAGGCCATTTCCAATCTACCATGGTTTGCGAATAAAATTCGTTTTTACGAGATGGTGTAGGGAAACCAACACAAGGTTTTCCATTAACCATAACCCCTATTTCCTTTCCATCTTTTGAAATTACATCATTTATTGGATCAACTTTTGTACCTTTTAATTGTTCTTCCGAAAGAAGGTTTTCATTCATTTTGTATGACTCCCCTTTTTCAATTTCGTACGCACCATACTTTTTCATATATTCTAACGCAGCAAATTGTCCAGTAAATCCATCTGCTTTCGCAACTTCATTTAATCCTTCAATTCTCTCAAAAATATATTGATAATATTCATCAATCGTAATTTTTTCTCCTAGTCTGTATGGCGATTCAAATGTTTTACGAATTCCCATACTTCCATCAGGATCTATTCTCCAAGATAATTCAATAAAGAATTCATCTTCTTCCCATACTTCACCAGGATTTACTTCGTAGGTTAAATTTACATGTTGTCCGTTTCTTCGCGCAGTTTCTCTTAAAACTGGCTGACGAAAAGCAACCCAAGTTCCACCATGTGTAGCGTAGCTATTTAAATCGTGACGTTCAGATGCTAATCCCATTGGCAACACATAATCAGCATAAAAAGCAGTTTCATTCCAAGTTGGAGTTAATGCAGCGTGCAATCCGAATTTTGTTTCATCAGAAAACATTTCCATCCATGTAAATCCATCTGGATAGGTCCAAACCGGATTAAATACGCGTGAAAAATACATGTCCATTTTACCTCTTCCTTCTTTTAGGAAATGTGGCAATAATTGACTCATTTCAAAGAAAGCCAATGGGTATTCTTTTGGGAAATGTAGTTCATTCCACTTTTTCTGAGGCGCAGGCGGATTTGGTTGAGTTGGTTTGAATTTATTCCAAGAATTTGGAGATGTTCCTCCTTTTGCTCCAACTGCTCCTGTTAAAACTGTTAAGAAATGTAGACAACGTGCAACTGCCCAACCACCAAGGTTTGAAGCTCCTGCAGCTCGCCAGTTATGAGAAGCAAAACGTTCTCCTGCTTCACCAATTTTGTGAGCAATTTCAATAATCATATCCGCTTTTACACCTGATTCCTTTTCTGCATATTCTGGAGTAAATTCTTTATACTCATCAATCATTGCAGCAATATAATTTTCAAAAGTTATTTCTTTATCTGAATGTCTTGCTCTTAAGTATTCTTTCCAGTTGGTCCAGTTTTCTAAATAATTTCTATTGTACAATCCTTCTTCTAAAATAATTAAAGCCATTGCCAATAATACCGCAGCTTCAGTTCCTGGATAAGAAGGTAACCAATAATCAGACATACTAGCTGTGTTAGATAAACGAGGATCCATGGTTGCCAACTTAGCTCCTTTCATTTTCCCTTCAATAATACGCTGTGCGTGTGGATTGAAATAATGCCCAGATTCTAAATGAGCAGATACTAACAAAATAAATTTAGCCTCAGCGTGATCTGGCGATGGTCTATCATAACCATACCATAAATTGTATCCAAAACGAGCTCCTGAAGAACAAATATTTGTGTGTGAATTATGACCATCAATTCCCCAACCTTGCAAAATCCAGTTCATGAATTTTTCGTTACCCGGTCTACCAACATGGTATGCAATTTCATTATGACGATCCTCAAGAATTGCTTTTCTAATACGAGCTGCAATTGTATCTAAAGCATCATCCCATGAAACGCGTTCCCATTCTCCTTCGCCTCTTTTTCCTTTTCTTTTCAGCGGAAATAAAATTCGGTCCGGATCTGTAACCTGATTAATTGAAGCAGGTCCTTTTGCGCAATTTCTACCTCTACTTCCTGGATGATACGGATTTCCTTCAAACTTTTTAACTTCTTGTGTTTCTTTATCTATAAACGCTGTTAAACCACAAGCACTTTCACAATTAAAGCAAGTTGTTGGTACTATTTGATATGTTTTTTTCTCTTTTCTTGGCCACACTTTTGGGTTGTATTCTACCCAATTGTCCCATTTTTCCGGTGGCGGAAAATTTTCATAAAGCTGTGCAACTTCTTCATCTGTAAAATGACGCATATCTTTATCAAATTCCTGATAGCCTTCTTTATGCAGATTTGGAATAATTCCTAATTTTTCTGCAATTCCTTCTATAAATGACGGTTTCTTATAACCCATGACTTTTTGATTTACGATTGTTGAATTATGATTTACGATTTTGATTATTTTAAATTGATAGTGTGTTTTTCAATTCATAAATCTAAAATCGTACATCTTAAATTTTTAAGCGAGTGGCACTCGCTGCGGTGCTTCCACCCAAATCTTTTCAGTAATTAAAATTCCTATTAATACACATATTCCTGAAACAACTGTTAATAGTCCTCCATTTCCAAAGAACAATAATGCTAATGGAATAATATTACCTATTAACACAGTTACAAACCAAAACAGATATTTGTATCTTCCTTTGGTAATCATCTTTACCACAGTTTTTGCAGCTGTTGTAGGGTGCGTAATTGTTAATTCAGTAACCAATGTAAATAAATTAACTACTAAAGAAATTATCATTGTATTTTTTAAAATACTCATCCAATCTTCATTTCCAAAAATTAAACCAGCTATTATAAAAATTGAAACACCTGCCATAACACTGTGTACTAACATATGTAAAGGTAATGTTGGACTTTGCCAAAAATCGCGACCTTTTGCTTGCGCAAATAAGAATGCTGTATAAACTGCTAGCAACACTGCAAAAACAGCTGTAATCCATAATAAAATAGTTTCGCCAGCTTTTATTTCGAAGAATGTCATTGCTCCCCAAACGGTTACTAACAATCCGAAAACAGTTATTGTATAACCTCCTTTTACCAACCATGAATTCCACTGTGGACGTAATAAAACGTTTAAAAAACGATCTGGTCTGTCTAAATCCATTACCAAAAATAATCCAGTTAATGCTAGGAATGTTAATGAAATTCCTGCAGACCATAATTTAGCCGTAGTTGAAACTTCCCAGCCCAACATAATTGCTAAAAATGGGATTAAAAATGCTCCTGCAGCAATTGCTTTTGTGAAAACATAGGTTGAAACTTCCCAGCCCCATAAAATTCCTTTATCAGGTGTGTCGTATACTCTTCTAGCTTTTCCACTTAGCACATCAATATAATTTGGGTTTTCAGAATCTTTTCTTTGATAGGCAGCTTGAATATCGTTATCTATAGTCATTTGTAATAAATCAACATCATTATTTGAATGCATCATTTTTTCGGCAGCTTTTGCAAAATGACCAACACCGCGTGCCTGTGAATTCCACAACCAGTCACCCGATTTATCAGTAGCTTCAGGAACTAAAGAAGCATCATCTGCATCAATATAGAATAAATTAGGATTTGTTCCTTTTTCGGGTTTACGAACTTTTACTGCCTGACGTGCCAATAATTGTGAAATTTCAGTAGTTGGGTTGTGCATATCACCTGCAATAATTGCGTGTTCTGGACAAACAGAAACACAAGCTGGTTCTCTACCAACATCAACTCTATGTGCGCAATAATTACATTTTGCAGCTGTGTTAGTATCCGGATCAATATATAATGCGTCATAAGGACACGCTTGCATACACGATTTACACCCAATACAACGGTTGTTATCAAAATCTACAATACCATCTTCACGAGTATATAATGCCTCTACCGGACAAATTTCAACACATGGAGCATCGGTACAATGATTGCAACGCATTACTGAGAAAATTCTTCGAGTATCAGGAAATTCGCCTTTTTCAACTTGCTTCACATAGGTTCTGTTAACTCCTACAGCAACATCGTGCTCTGATTTACAAGCAGTTGTACATGCATGACAGCCTATACATTTTCGGTTGTCAATTATAAAACCGTACTTCATTTTTAATATATATTTGGAAATTCTATCAAAGTTAGGGAATAGAAATATTAGTTTTGTAACCAATATCACATAATATATTATTTAGAATTGTTTTAAATAATAAGTCGTTTATATTAAATTGAAATCATTTACTTTTGTAAAAACACCAAAAAATCACCCATGAAAATTCAATTATTATTTTTCGGGATTTCTACAGATATCGTAGGGAAAAAATCGATGTCTTTTATGCTTAAAAATAACGCATCCGTAAAAGATTTGAAGGAAGCTTTAATTGGTGAATTTTCAGGTTTAAAAAACTTGAATCAATTTGCCGTTGCTGTAAACGAAGAATACGCAAATGATGATTTTAAACTTAAATCTGAGGATGTTATTGCAATAATTCCACCTGTAAGTGGGGGTTAGTTTCTTAAATATTTTTTATCAATATAAAAAGTTCCAAATGGAATTATTGAAGCTAACAAAACGGTTAAAAAAATTTTAGATTTCCACTCTAATTCATATTTTATCATAATAGCTAAAATAATATAGCCTATAAATAAAATACCATGTGGCATTCCAAGTGCTTTTACAAAAATTTCATTCCCTCCAAAATATTTCATTGGTACAGCAAAAAATAATAGTAAAATATAAGATAGTCCTTCCAGCACACTAATCAATCTAAACGTCTTTATCATTTGATTTTCTTAAAATTAAAGATTTTGCGAAAATACACTTTAGATTTGTAAAAGTTGTAAAAGTTTGAGTTTAAAAATTATAAACTTTCATAAGATTATTTTAACAAAAAAAGGTGTTATTAAACGTGAGTTCGATATAAGAAAGAACAAATGATATCTGAATATCAGTTGTTTATGTTATTGTGAAGTAGGTACGACTGTGGCAATCTGCTTATTGATAGTCAGATTGCCACATTTTACTTGAAAAAAGTAAAATTCGCGATGACAATATTTTTAAACTACTGATTATTCGTAGTGTACGATTATTTTTATATCGAACTCACGTTATTTAACAATTCATTATAAACTGCTGAAGTATTTATTCGTTAAGTTTGAATATTTAATCAACAGCTATGAAAAAAGTTACTATTCTATTTTTCTTTTTTTACGTTACATTTCAACTTACAGCTCAGGTACAAGGCACTGTCACAAATTCAAAAAATGAATCATTGCCTTATGTAAGTATCTATATTGAAAATACAAATACTGGAACCACTACCAATGAACAAGGGCTGTATGAACTTCCCGTCACAAAAAATGGAAAAAACACGATTGTTTTTCAATACTTGGGATATCAAACAATAAAAAAAGTAATAGACATTGAAACCTTTCCGTATGAATTGAATGTAAGTTTACAGGAAGAAAACATTGAATTGAAAGAAGTTGTCATCAGTTCAAAAGAAAATCCGGCAAATCGAATTATCAGAAATACCATTGATAACCGGAAAAAATATTTGAACAAAATAAGTGGTTACACAAGTGATTTTTATTCCAAAGGAATTTTTAGAATAAAGAACGCTCCTGAAAAAATATTTGGCCAAAAAATTGGCGATTTGGGTGGCGGATTGGATTCTACGCGTAGCGGCGTAATCTACCTTTCTGAAACAGTTTCAAAAATATCATTTAAACAACCTGATTTATTTAAAGAGCAAATTTTAGCTTCAAAAGTGAGTGGCAACGACAATGGATTTAGTTTTAACCAAGCATCTGAAGTTGATTTTAATTTTTACAAAAATACTGTTGATATTGAAATTAAAGTAATTTCGCCCATTGCCGCTTACGCATTTAATTATTACAACTATAAATTAATTGGCACTTTTCATGAAGGGAAGCACCTTATTAATAAAATTGAAGTTATCCCAAAACGAAAAAATGATAATGTTTTTACGGGAATCATTTATATAGTAGAGGATGATTGGGCTCTTTATGGTCTCAATTTGAGTTTAAACGGTACGCAAATGGGCAATCCTATACTTGATAAGCTGACTTTAAAACATAGCTACACCTATGCTGAAGAAGAACAATATTGGCCGCTTATTTCACAATTGATTGGATTTAAATTTGGAATGTTAGGAATAAACGTTGATGGCCAATACACTGCAGCCTATAGCAATTACAATTTTAACCCACAGTTTAAAGAAAAGGATTTTAACAATGAAGTTCTTTCCTTTGCGGAAAATTCAAATAAAAAAGACTCCACATTTTGGAACTCAACAAGACCCGTTATTCTTACGGCAGAAGAAACCAATGATTATAAAATAAAAGACAGTATTCAAATTCTTAAGAAATCAAAAAAATACTTAGATTCTATTGACCGAAAAAACAACAAATTTAAAATAGGTGACGTTCTATTTGGCTACAATTATAAAAATTCAAACAAAAACAGCAATTTAAATTTCTCATCTATTTTATCAGATATCAATTTTAACACAGTTCAAGGCTGGAATTCAGCAATGAAAATTTCCTATAATATATCTGATAAAGAAAAAGTAACTAGCTTTTCTGCATTTACTAATTTTAACTATGGTCTTTCTGATGAAAAACTAAGAGTTGATGTTAGTGCCAGCTATTTATTTAACGGAATTTCAAAACCTTATTTGCAAATTTCTGGAGGAAAAAAAATTAGTCAGTTTAATGAAAACGAACTAATTTCTCCACTAATAAATTCTGTAAGCACTTTGTTTTTTGAGGAAAACTATGCCAAATTTTATGATAAAAGTTTTGCTCAAATTCTTTTTTCTGATGAGTTAACAAACGGCATTAGGCTGCAAAGTTCATTGAGTTATGAAAAACGTTCTCCGCTAATAAATACTACTAATTATGTTACATTGAACGATAAACAAAAAGTATACACTTCAAATGACCCTTTAAATGAAAACAATCACGGAATTCCTTCTTTTGAAGAACATTCAGTATATTCATTTCAAACAGCAGCTTCTATCCGATTTGGTCAAAAATATAGTTCATATCCAAACCGGAAAATAAATACTTTTTCTTCTGAGTATCCTTCATTAACCTTGTTTTATCACCAAAATTTTGCTTCAAGTAAAGACAATTATAATTTTAGCGAAATTGGGGCTCGAATTCAGCAAAGTTTTGATATCGCTAACAAAGGGAGTTTTAGCTATAATATAAAGGCGGGAACTTTTTTTGAAGCCGACGATATTGCTTTTATTGACTATAAACATTTTAACGGCAATCAAACCCATGTAAATATGTCGTCTAACTATACCAATGCATTTAATTTAATGCCATATTATAATTTTAGCACTAATAAATCATATGCCGAATTTCATGCTGAACATAATTTTAAGGGATATCTATTGAATAAATTTCCGCTTATAAATAAACTTGGTTTTGAGCTAGTCGTTGGAGCAAATTCACTAATTACAAAAGATAAAAAACCGTATTCTGAATATTCGATTGGTTTAAACAATCTTGGAATTGGAAAACTGCGCTTCTTGCGATTGGATTATGTAAAATCATATTTTAATGGCATTTCACAAAACGGCCTTGTTTTTGGACTAACATTTTAGTATTTTTACCGTGTTATATGGACTTAACTTCAATAAAAATAACTTCTTCAAAATTAAACCTACAAGATTGTTATCATTTTGTGCAGGATGCTTCTTGTGGCGGAATAGCATTATTTGTTGGTACTGTTCGGAATTCAACAAAAAATAAAGAAGTCTCTTTATTGGATTTCAGCGCTTATGAACCGATGGCTTTAAAAGAAATGCAAAAAATTGCTGATGCAATATTGGTAAAATTTTCAATTCATAAAATAGCTATTCATCATGCTGTTGGTGAATTACAAATTGGAGCTATTCCTGTAATTATTGCAGTTTCTTCCGCACATAGAAATGCAGCTTTTGAAGCATGCCAGTTTGCTATAGACACATTAAAAGAAACAGTGCCTATTTGGAAAAAAGAACATTTTGAAGATGGTGAAGTATGGGTGAATTCACATCCGTAAGCCCCCTGACCCTCAAAGGTGGAAACTACAATTACATGTTAACTTTCTAATGCCTGAAAACTTATAAATAACCGCCAGTACCTTCAACCAAGCTAAACACATTTAGTGAGGGAAACTTTTCTTTTAATTTTAAGGTTACATCATAACTTGTAATTCCTCTTTTGCAGATGATTACATAGTTTTTATTGAAATCCGGAGTAAAGGTATTTGCATCAAAATTTTTATAGGGTATTTTTTGAGATACTTCAAAAGGTAACAATACATCAACATTATTAAAAACGCTTATAACTTCAATATTTTTATCATTGATTCTTTTTTTAAATTCTTCGGAAGAAATTAACAAAGAACTATCTTGAGTTGCACAATGAATATCTAAATAATTCGAATTTTCAAAAATAGTTTTTATGTTTAAAGATTTATTTTTCTTTAACTTCATTTTAAACTGAGTGTTTTCAAGTACATTGTAAATTAATAACTCATTTACCAACAATTTACCTGTTTTTGTAATGAGTTTAATCACTTCATTTGCTTGTAAAAGAGCAATAATTCCAACTATAGGATTCATTGTTCCTGCTTCTTCACAGTTAGGAATATCGGTTGCAATTTCTGGAAAAGCATCGCGCAAATTACAAGTATAATCTCCATCACCATTTAACACATTAAACGTTGAAACATATCCGTCAAATTTATAAAGTGAACCATAAATCAAGGGTTTTTTGGCTATTACACAAGCATCATTAATTAAGTATTTAATTTGAAGATTATCAGTTCCGTCTACAACTACATCAAAATTGGAAATTAACCCTAAAATAGAATTTTTGCTTACAGCTTCATTTGTAAACGTAACTTTGGTAAAGGGAGCTCTTTTTTTAATTTCATTTGCAAGAACTTCAACTTTTACTAACTGAATATCTTCTACTTTAAAAAAAACTTGACGGTGTAAATTTGAAATGGAAATGGTGTCGAAATCTACCAAATGAAGCTCACCAATTCCACTAGTTGCTAAATAAATGGCAATTGGACTTCCTAAACCTCCACAGCCAATGACCAAAACTTTTGCTTTTTGCAACATGTTCTGTCCTTTCTCACCAATTTCTGGTAAAATAGTTTGACGTTGGAAATATGTTTCTTTATTTAAATCCATTATCTGTTTAAAATTAATCTCTTTTTCACAACTATATTTGCGAATTATTTTATCCGTTTATTTCTTTGTGAGCATCTTTAAATTCTTTAGGAGTATTTATATTTCGAATCAAATCATCGTCAACTTCAATAATTTTAACATCAGAATTTATCAATACTTTTCTTGGACAAGAATAACCCTGAGCTAAATAATTAAGTAATACTGTATAACTTTTAGGTTCCCAAATAGTAATTAAAGGCTCTGGGAATTCGCTGTTTTTTCCTTTTATGGTGGTAGCAATTTTTGAGGGATTTCTATTCTTTAACAACAATTGAATAACTGCATCATTTACAAAAGGCAAGTCGGTTGCTAAAACCAACCAGGCAACATTTGGGTTTTCCTGAAATGCAGAACAAATTGCTCCAAAAGGACCTAAACCAATAAATTTATCAGTGATTTTGTTTTCTACACCAATTTCCTGCTCTTCTCTTACAGACAAATAGGTTTTTAAATGATGTTTTTCTAACAGTTCAATGGTTACATCACGCTGATTTTTTCCAAAAAAATTAAGCGTTCCTTTATCGATTCCCATTCTGATGCTTTTCCCTCCAGCCAAAACCAACCCTTGAATTGGTGCAATTTTCTCTTTGATGAGGTTTTCAATGTGTTTTGAAATTTTTTCAACTTCATCAATTTGATAACACTTTAAATTTTTAATTTGTGGATTCTTTTCTTCCAAAAACGTAAAATAATTGGAATCATTCGTTAATTTTATTACAAATTGAATGTTGTTTAATTCATCCAATCTTTTTAAAACAGAAGCCTCTTTGTCATTATC
>Ga0209231_1000279_pt1 | contig 32908 bp, 30 predicted proteins | sample Deesub45470m_DNA_FD_188086 | JGI IMG/M metagenome (GOLD analysis project Ga0209231, IMG submission 188086) | Deep subsurface microbial communities from North Pacific Ocean - 450_OLKR46/470m Metagenome (SPAdes) (version 2) | ecosystem: Environmental > Terrestrial > Deep subsurface > Unclassified ... | reverse complement strand
GTTGAAAATTATTTGGCACCTCAAAAGTTTTGGTGAAATCTGTTTCCAAAATTTTAGTGTTTTGATTACGTGTTGTGGGTATAAATTGAATACCCACAAACGCAATCAATAAAAAAAATATTATTTTTTTTAAAACCTTCATTTAGTTAATTTTCTTTTGCATTTTACCACAGGTTGGCATTTTACTTCCTAAGTAAGGATTTTTAATTTCTTCGGTTTCACTAAACCAAATTGCTCCCTTTTTGTTGTTATACATTGGACAAAAATCTTGATACAATGTTCTATCAGTACCAATTAAAGCAATTAAATCATTTATATCATTACTTAATTCTTCAAAATGCTCCCTTTGATGATCAAGTGGACTTTTAATAATATGCTCTGCATGTTCTTTTGAATTTTCCATTATTTCCATGTAGGTTAAATGTTGTTCACCATTTAATTTTGACATGTCAAAATTTGCAAACGCCTTTAGTACGCTATTTCCAGCTTCTGCAGCTTTATCTTTGCTATCTTCAGTAAGTCCATTTTTTAAAAGTAAATAAGCATCTATAATTTCATTTAGATTACCACTTTTTTGGGTAACATCTGAGTTGTTATCATCCATCGCTGCATTGTCCATATTGTGCTCATGCATTTGTCCATCAGATTCTTCCATATGAACACTATTAGATTCTGCTTGTTTTTTATCGTTTTTACATGCGCTTAAAAATAGTACTGAAAGCGCGATTACATACATTGATTTTTTCATTTTTTTCATTTTTAAAATTAATAATTATTGTTTAAAGTTTATGAATTACATTTTTAAGTTTATTGTTTATTTCAAAAGCAATCTCATTTAATTGTTCATTTTTTACAGCCTGCATTGAAACTATTGGGTTAATTGCTGCAACCTCAACAATTCCAGATTCAATTTCTTGTACAATTACATTACATGGTAACATTGTTCCAATTTTATTCTCAGCGAGTAAAGCCTTATATGCAAAAGGAGGATTACAAGCACCCAATATACGGTATTGTTTAAAATCAACATCCAATTTCTTTTTTAAAGTTTCCTGTATATTGATATCTGTTAAAATACCAAATCCTTCTGCTTTTAATTCCTCAGTTACTTTTTTGATAATTTCTTCAAAATTACCATGGAGTGTTTTGTTAAAATAATAGTTCATCTTTTTTGTTTATTTATGTTAAAATCTTACTGATAATCCTGCACCTGCACCAAAACGGTTGTCGTAACTTCCCAATAATGAGAAGTTTTTTGACAATATATATTCAGCACCAGCATTCCAAACAGTTTCAGATAAATAATCTTTATTTACAGGTAGATTATTTATCAAACCTAAATCCAATTGGTATTCATAATATCCAAATACTACAAGTTTTGGAAACAACGTAATACTGCGCCCAACACCAATTCTTGTTCTTAAATCACTGTCTACACGTGCATCAAGGCTGAATAAATAGGGCGTTAAGTATCTTATTCCAGCAACAGCGACAGTTTTAAATTCATTAAAACTATCTGGAGTTTCATTCTCAATATTTACGCCTCCAAAAACTCTTAAATAATCATGCAAATATCTTTCATACGTTACTTCGGCTTCCAAGTTTTTATTATAACCATATTCAACTGTTGCATTAAATTGATTTCTTATGTTTGAACTCACCAAATTTATGGTTGTGCTTTGTGAGGCAACATCTGCCAAACCCCATGAATAATAATGATTGGTTTCATCTATAATATTAGATACTGGATATGCTTTCATTCTAACATCTCTTGGAGTATCGTAACTAAAAACACGCGCCATACCGCCCATCATATGATATAAAATATGACAATGAAAAAACCAATCGCCATATTCATCACCAAAAAATTCAATAGTAACTTCTTGCATTGGCGGAACATTTACAGTGTGTTTTAGGGGTGAATATTCCCCGTTTTTATTAATTACCCTAAAAAAGTGCCCATGCAAATGCATTGGATGGTGCATCATTGTTAAATTATTTAAAGTTATTCGGGTTACCTGACCACCTTTAATTTTAATGTTATCAGTTTCAGATAATGGAACCCCATTCATACTCCAAATGTACCGTTGCATATTACCTGTAAGGTTCAGCAGAATTTCTTTTACTGGCGCATCTTTCGAGTAGTTTGTTTTTTCAGGAGACCTAAGGAAGTCATAGTTATATTCTGAATTTAAATCCATTTCATCCATTTTCATAGTATCCATTTTCGAATCTTCATTACCATCCATTTCCATTCCTTTCATCTTGGAGTGATCCATTTTCATCTTTGGTATTATAGTGTCCATAGGCATATCACTTTCCATTTGGTCTTTTTTTATGTCTTTCAAGTTTATACCCTTCATTTCATCCATCTCTGAATTTTCAGTATTCATCCCATCCATTTTCATACCATACTCTTCTTTCATTTGAAAACGTTCATCTTTGCTTGGTCGATATTTTAGTGCGTGGGCTCCCATTTTCATATCCATTTTGGCCATTTTCTGCATCATTCCTATTTTATCAGGCTTCGTTATGTTTTGCGCAGGCAAAATTTTACCTTTTCCAAGAAAAGCAGATGCAGAGCCTGAACCATCTTGAGCTGTAATCTTAAATTCTATTTTACCTTCTTGTGGTATAGTAACAATAAAATCATAGGTTTCTGCAATGCCTATAAATGTTTTATTCTTTTTAACGGGTACTACATCTATACCATCAGCAGATACAAGTAATGGATCTGTTCCACCAAAAGTCATCCAAAAAGAAGTGGAAGCTCCACCATCAATAATTCGTAATCTTACTTTTTCACCAGATTTAAACTCAGAATATTCTATTGTTTCTTTACCATTAATCAGAAAAGCAGGGTAGTAAATATCCGCTATATCTGCTCCTTCCATTCGTTGTTTCCAAAAATTTAATTGTGCCCCGAAAGCTCCTCTTGCAATCACTTTATTAAGTGGTGTAGCAGTTCCTTTTCTGATATTGTACCATTCTGTTCCTCGCTTTAAGGTTCGAAGCACGTCCATCGGTTTTTCATTGGTCCAATCAGATAACATCAACACCAATTCCTTGTCATAATTCAATGTTTTTTCTTTGGGCTGAATAACGATAGAGCCATAAACGCCACTTTGCTCTTGTAACATGGTATGTGAATGATACCAATAGGTTCCAGACTGTTTAATGGCAAATTCGTATTTTTGCGTATGTCCTGGTTCAATAGGAGGCGTTGTTAAATAGGGTACGCCATCATAAAAATTAGGCAATAGAAGGCCGTGCCAATGGATAGAAGTTTCTTCACTCATCTCATTTTTCACATAGATTACAGCATATTCACCTTCAGTAAATTCTAACGTTGGACCAGGAATGCTGCCGTTAATGGTCATTCCTTTTACTTCTTTTCCAGCCTTGTTGACTGTTTCTTCACTAATAGTGATGGTATATTCTTTTACCGGAAGGCCATTTATATTGCCTTCAACTGATTGACTAAAAATAGATTGACCTAAAATCAATACCAATAGTGTTATATATTTTAAATTATTCATTTTTTATTGATTAAAGTTCTTAAACATCCTTTTCCATTTTCATATAATGAACGGCTTCTTTGATAGACAATGGTCTTGTTGCATTGCCAGTTCTTAAATAAAATACAGTTTCACGTCCTTTCAACAAATAGGCAGGTTCATTTGTTTTTTGAATATCTAGAACACATAAGTTTTTATTATTAATTGGATAAAAATAAACGTTCACCAAAGTGCAATATTCTTTTCCAATATATTTTGAAATTATTTCATAAATTTTTTGTTCAAATCCATCACTGTTTTTTTGTTTTAAGGTCATAAAATCATTTTCTATTCCTATTATGTTTCCTTCATCAGACACCCCAATAATTAATTTTCCGCCTTTAGCATTCAAAAAACCTACAAGAGTTTTAGCAATTACCACTTCAAGCTCTATGTTAGTTGTTTTTAAATTATAGTCATATCGAATCGAAGATTTGAATTCAAGAAATTGATTTTCACCCTGCTGTATTAAATTAGAAATATCTTTTTTTAAAAAATCAATATGCTTGCTTAACTTTTTGGTCCTAACTTTAAAAACTCCTGCAGCAGCACCAAATATTCCACCCATTATAATAAAAAAGAGTGACATATATAACATTCTAAAAGAAAATGAATGTTTAAATCGATGTCCTAAAACTTCAATAAAAGACGAAAAAGTGATGGGTTCATTTTTAAATTCAAACCAATAAAGAACCATGGTAAAAGGGTGTAAAATAAAATAAAAAATTGCTATACCTAAAATTGTATAAATAGCAATTACTTCTTTATCTACTGATTTATTAAAAAATTTAATTCCTGTTATCATGGTTCCTTTTTATAATCGCTAATTGTAATTACTTTTTTTTTGGATTTCCAGTTAATGCATTATAAAATGCTGCGATACTTGCACCAATTAACCAAAATAAAATAAATGTTTGAATAAGTCCGAAAATAGCATCTACAATAGAGACATTCATTTTAATTATAGCGGTTGTATCCAATCCATGTAAAAGGTTATTAAAAAAGGATATTGTTCCTTCCTGCCCTACAGAAAACATTAAAATAATACATCCCAAATACAATAATACACCTGTTAATCCACAGGCAATTCCCATTTTTTTTACATTAATTTGTTTCATGGTATTTATATTTAATTATTATTATCAGTTGAATCCGAATGATTATTGTGCTTATGGCTATGCATAGGAAATAAAAGATGAATTCCAAGCATTAACACAATAAATAAAAAAAATGATAATGAGTTGTTGATACCAAAAAGTGGCGCTATAAACAGTAATAGCAACGGTAAAACGCAACCCAATACCATAATTATCATGTGTTTTTTGTGAGATTTCATTTTTTATAATATTAAATTTTTACAATCCTTAAGAGATTTTTTGTAATATTGAAAGTTGTTTGAGAATTTCATGGTGAATTGATTTTAAATGGATTTTGCAATTTTTTCCATTATTGAATAATCTGAACCAAATTTACAAATAGCATCACATTGACTTCGCAATTCTGAAAACAGAATGTAATTGATATTCATTTTTGAATTTTTTATGACTGGTCTGTTTAACTGAAGTATTACATCTTTTTCCCTGCTATCAGGGATAATGATATAAAAAACCTCATCGCCATTGGAAATGCTAAAATATAAATCGGACAATCGTAAAATACCCGAATAAATACTGGTGCTTTTTTCTACTTCAAATGCGCCAATAATGTTATTTGTACCTTTTTGAAACCAAACCACATCAATCAGTTTAATTGTTTTTTGGGTGTCTTTGTCTGTTGGTAATTCCGGAAATTTAGGAATTGAAATAAAAGAAAAATTTTGACCATTGAAGGATTTGCTTTTATCATTACTGGCAGGAGTAACATCATAACCCAACGAGGTTCCAATTTTTAATAAATGATACTGCATTTCGTTGTGAAGATTTTCTTCCAGCTTTTCATCTTGAATTTCTTTTTGGCGTTTTAGTATTTTCTTTTCAAACCTTGCGCGCTCTTCTTCGCTTAAATATTCATCGTTGCCAATGAGCATTTTTTGACTTCCAATTTCAAAACATAATCCTGCAATTGCACCTAAATCATTGGATAATTCTGCTTTGTGTTTGCCGTTGGTTTCAACTAAAGTTTCCCTAATTTTTAAGTACTCTGTCCAACTGCCTAACTTCTTTTTGTCTTTGAACAAAAAATTAAATCCGTTAAGGATGGCTGTATTGAATGGCGGAAACCAAGTTGGATGCAAGAAATATAAAATACTGGCTACCGCTGGGCCCAGCCCTTTTATTTTTAATTCATCTAATTTTACGATTTCTTTTATAACAAGTTCTTCTGTTTTTGCATGAATGCAGTTTTCGAGAAATTGCCCAAAAGCAATTTTATTGTTTTGATTTTCGTAAATATCGGGGATTCTTAATTTAGGTTTCCAATAAAAAGGATGTGCAACACCAACAAAAACCTGTTTTTGTTCTGCAATACAACTCAAAACAAATTCTAAACTACTGCCTTTAAAATCATTTGGAAAATCCTTGTTTTTAATATCGGCAATCACTTGTAAAACGCCTCTTCGAATGGTTCGAAATGCTTTTAATCTTTGGTCATTATCTACAAACCAAGTATTGTAAACACTTTCGGTATCCGTTTTGTATTGTTGGATGATTTGTGTGAGGTTGCTCATTGTTACTTTATTTGAAAGATTTCGACAGTTCCAAGAACAGTATTGAATTTTTGAGAAATATTTATTTGTTCAAATCCTGCTTGTTTTATGATGTTTGGTAATTTTCCTTTTACATGATCATTTGTGGTTTTATAACCATCTAACAATTGGACGATATTAAACATGAATCGCATTAGAAAGTTTGTTGCTTTACCCCAATCTGCAACATGAAGTTCGCCATCGTGTTTCAAAATTCTTTTAAATTCACAAAACGCTTCTAACTTTTGTTCTGTAGTAAGATGATGAATAACTAAACTGGTGATAATCCTATCGATTGAATTGTCTGAAAAAGGCAAAATTCCACCATCATATTTAATAAGCTCAATAGTTGCATTTGCATTTTCAATTTTCTTTTTTGCAATTTTAAGTATACCGCTGTCAATATCCAATCCTTTATAATTTGCTTTAGGATTTAATTGATATGCCATTATAGATAATGTTGCCGTACCAATACCAAAATCTAAAACGCTATAATTATCTTGAATATTTGCATTCAGTAATAAAGCATTTTTAAATTCTTTTTCGGGCATTAAAACACTGACCAACCAATCATAAATATTGGTTAGCCAGTGAAAACGCAATGCCGGTATATAACTCTTATTTTTCAACTTAGTATTCGTAATCTTATTTTAAATTTTAACACTTCTTAATCTTAATGAATTTGCAATTACCGAAACTGAGCTAAAACTCATTGCTAAAGCAGCAATAATTGGTGATAATAAAATTCCAAAGATTGGGAAAAAGATACCAGCTGCTACAGGCACTCCTAATATATTATACGCAAAGGAGAAAAATAAGTTTTGCTTTATGTTTTTCATAACAGCATGACTTAAATTTTTTGCTTTCACAATTCCTTTTAAATCACCTTTTACCAATGTAATTTCAGAGCTTTCAATAGCAACATCCGTTCCTGTTCCCATAGCAATACCAACATTTGATTGAGCTAAAGCTGGGGCATCATTAATTCCATCACCTGCCATAGCTACAATTTTGCCTTCGGCTTGTAATTTTTTTATAAACTCTAATTTATCCTCTGGCAAACATCCAGCTTTAAAATTAGTAAGGTGTAATTCATCTGCAACAGCTTTGGCAGTATTTTCGTTATCACCTGTTAACATAATTACTTCAACACCCATATCCATTAGTTCTTTTACAGCTTCTTTACTGGTTAGCTTTATGGCATCAGAGATGCTAACATAACCAACCCCTATTTGGTTAATGGAAATATAGGAAACAGTTTTACCTAATTTTTGTTCTTCAATAATTTTAGTTTTTAATTCTTCGGAAATTGTTGCTTTCATTTTGAGCATTAATTTTTCATTTCCTAAGGCAACTTTTTTATTATCAACAGTACCAATAACACCCATACCAGCAACAGCTTCAAAATCATTAACTTTACTTAATTTAGCTTTAGAAGCTTTGGCATAATGAACAACTGCTTCTGCTAATGGATGTTCACTGTATTGATTAAGAGATGCTATTTGTTGCAATAATTCGTTTGATGTACCTTCTAATGCAACCACTTTTTCAACAGAAGGTTTTCCTTCGGTAAGGGTTCCTGTTTTATCGGTAATTAAAACATTTACTTTATTTAAGTTTTCTAGTGCTTCGGCATTTTTTATCAACACACCATTTTGAGCACCTTTACCAACACCAACCATTACAGACATAGGCGTTGCCAATCCTAATGCACATGGACAAGCAATAATTAATACTGCAACTGCATTTACAAAGCCATAAACCCTAGCTGGTTCTGGACCAAAATTTGCCCAAATAATATAGGTAAGTATTGAAATTACAATTACAATTTGAACAAAATATTTAGAGATCGTATCGGCTAATTTTTGTATTGGAGCTTTAGATCTACTTGCATCACTTACCATTTGTATAATTTGTGATAACAATGTTTCTGAACCTACACGTTCAGCCTTCATTACAAAAGATTGTGTTCCGTTTATAGTACCAGAACTTACTTTATCTCCAGCTGTTTTATCTACAGGAATTGGTTCTCCTGTAATCATAGCTTCATCAATACTACTTTTCCCTTCAGAAATAATTCCGTCAACAGGTATTTTTTCACCTGGTTTTACGCGTAATAAATCTCCTGCTTTAATATCGTGAATTGAAACAACTTTATCTTCACCATTTACAACCAATGTTGCTTCTGAAGGTGCTAATTTTAACAATTCTTTTATGGCACCACTGGTTTGGCTATGGGCTTTAGCTTCTAATAATTGCCCTAATAAAACTAGTGTTAAAATAACGGCAGTAGCTTCAAAATACAAACTTACATCGCCAGATTCACCTTTAAATTCCTGTGGAAAAACTTCTGGAAACAATAAACCAACAATACTAAATATAAATGCTGCACCTGTGCCGATTCCTACTAAAGTAAACATGTTTAAATTCCAAGAAATGATAGATTTATAACATTTGATAAAAAACATCCAACAAGCATAAAAAACTACTGGAATTGTAAAGGCAAATTGCACCCAATCCAAATTGTATTGTGACGTTATTAAAAGTAAAGGGTTTTTTGGTAAATACATTGCCATTGAAATTATTAAAACCGGTAGTGTAAATATGGTTGCAATTTTCATTTTTTTTGCTAACATATTGTAGGTTTTTAGCTCCTCACTTTCATCGTGTTCCATAGGCACTAAGTCCATTCCGCAAATAGGGCAAGAACCCGGTGCGTCTTCTACTACATCTGGATGCATTGGACACGTATATTTTGTGTCTACGGTTAATTTAGGTTGTTCAATTAAATGCATGCCACAAACCGGACAATCGCCAGCTTTGTTATATGTTTTCTCACCTTCACAGTTCATTGGGCAGTAAAAAATACCGTTTCCGTCTTTAGCAGGTTCTTGTTTGGGAGTGTGTTTAGAAGGTTCACTTTTCCCTCCAAGAGTATCAATGGTATAATGCAATCCTGCTTTTAACAAAGTTTCTTGTAGTTTTTCTGTTGAAATATGTGATGTCATTTCAATAACAACTTCTTCCTTTTTTAAATTCGCACTTACTTTGGTAATTTCTTTTAAATTACTCAAAGCAGACTCAACGTTTGTTTTACAACCATTACAAGTCATTCCGGTTATTTTGTATGTGTGTCTCATGATTTTTATTTATTACTATATTTTTAAATTTTGTTCTTCATTTATTCTAAAATATTTAGAAATAATAAAAACAATCATTACAAATGATGTAATTATTTCTAAAACAGTAATTACTTTTGAAATGGCAACATTTGGTGAAATATCTCCATACCCAACTCCAGAAAATGTAACTACACTATAGTATAAAAGGTTGGTAAAACGAGCTATTAATAGTTGATCTTGTTGAATTCCAGCAAAAGCATTTGGATAGATTTCTGAAGCGCATAAATAATCTATCGTAAATGATATAATTAGTATTGAAATAACAATGCTGAACAAAAGTAAAGCATGATTGAATGCGTGATTGTTTCTAATTAAGGCATCTAATTTCTTAAATGTATTTGAAATAAGTAGATATACTTTACTTATTGAAAAAATTAATAATATAATAGCCCATAATTGTGGTTTACTTTGATAATTAAATAAATTCATTCCTATAAAAAATATGACAGACAGAACTACCAGTAAAATAAACTCTTTAGTAAAGTTTAAAAATAATTGTATTTTAGATGTTGTTTTTTTATTCATATATTAATTATCACTGGTTTTATAATAAACTACTGCACAAAGCATGGGCTTCTTTTAAGATTTTGTTTTGGTTATTTGGGTTTACATTAATTTCATCCAAAAGGGAAGTTTCATCACATAATTGTTTGCATAAAACTATTTTTTGATTAAGTAATGCTTGTTTTTCTGATTTTTTTAAAGTTGTTAAACAAGTAATGGGGTATAAGCCATATTTACGAATAAGATCGTTTAAACTTTCTCCTTTAGGGTAATCCCAGCCTAAAAGTTTTAAGCCCACACACGCTGCAAATTGAATTGCATCTTCACTAAATCTGGTATTATTAACTACCCAACCTTGATGAAATTTATGGTGGTGCCCAGGTTGTTTAACCCACTGTTTTTCAATATCTAAAAACCGAGATTGAATATAAAGTGGTATTTTAACACTGCATTTGGTGTTGAAAGAACTATGAAATTTACATTCAATCATAAAATGATTGTTATCTTTTTCGGCCACTACATCCAATTCATGTTTTACACAAAAACCTTGAGTAATAACTCCAATTTTTACTGAATAACCTTGACGTTTTAATAATTCACCAACAAATATTTCAAAAGGGAAACCTGTAGGTCCAAATTCCAAAATTCCTTTTTTTAAATTATATCGTGCAGCAGTTGGACGCGCATGCTTTTTTAACTTTTCAAATGCTTTTTTGTAAATTTCTTTAGTAGTAATACCGTTAAATAATAAAAATTCTATCTCTGTTACAATTTTTTCCACAACTGAATCTGAAGCACCAGATTTTGATAAAGAATCTATAAGTTTAGCTCTTTCAAAATTGGCAAGTTCTCCGTTATCTTTTAAAATTTGAATATTATTCATGGCTTTCCTTATTATTAACCTTAAAATTACGAATGATTAAACGATTACTTTTGTCATAACTAAAATAACTTACAGCCCAGTTTAAGCCTACCAATAATTTATTTTTAAAACCACTAATAGACATTAAATGAACAAATGACCAGACTAGCCACGCGGTGTATCCTGAAAATTTTAGTTTACCAATATCTGCAACGGCTTTGCGTTTGCCTACAGTTGCCAAAGAACCTTTATCTTTATAAATAAAAGGTTTAAGCGGTCTTTTTTGAATTGTTCTAAGAAAGTTTTCAGCTAAATAATCACCTTGTTGTATAGCAGGTTGAGCTACTTGAGGATGACCTTTAGGTGTTTTAGTTGAAATACATGCAGCAACATCACCTATGGCAAAAACATTGTTATAACCTTCAACTTTAAGATATTCATTGGTTTTTATTCTTTGACCAATAATTATAAAATTGCTATCTATTCCTTCTGGTAATTGTCCTTTAACACCAGCAGCCCAAATTAAATTTCGAGAATGAATTTTTTTTCCGCTTTTGGTTTTTACAACCTTACCATCATAGTCCACCACAGCTTCATTCAATAAAACTTCAACATTTAAATCTTTTAAATATTGGCTGACTTTTGAAGAAGCATTTTCAGACATTACACTTAAAATTTTCTGAGTTGCTTCTACCAAATAAATTTTCATGATTGATGAAGGATATTCAGGGTAATCCTTTGGTAAAATATATTTGCAAAACTCAGCCAACGCACCAGCCATCTCTATACCGGCAGGACCACCACCAACAATCACAAAATTAGTTAAGGCATCTCTTTCAATGGTATCACAAGTAATTGCTGCTTGTTCAAGATTTTGCAGCATCATGTGTCTAATATTCAATGAATCTCGAATGTCTTTTAGTCCTAAACTATTTTTTTCAACAGATTTTAATCCGAAAAAATTAGTTGTTGTGCCTGTTGCAATAACCAAAAAATCATATGTTAACAAGCCTTTATCTGTATGCACCGTATTGGTTGAAGTTTCTATTTTTAAAACTTCAGCGAATCGAAATGTTACATTTTTATATTTAGATAATTGTTTTCTTAATGGGAAAGCAATACTATCGGGCTCTAATCCGCTAGTTGCTACTTGATATAATAAGGGTTGAAATTGATGAAAGTTATTTTTGTCAATTAAAATAACTTGGAAATTTTTATTTTTTAACTTTTTAGCAAATGCTAAACCTGCAAATCCTCCACCAATAACAACAATACGCTTAAATTTAGATGAAGGCAAGCAAATAAAATCAGTTTCACAACCAGTTAAGTTTGTGCAACTGTTGGAAGGTTTATTGGTTTGCATAACTTTTAGATTTAACTTAGTGATGAACAACAAAATTAAACAGAAAGTGTCTTTAAACTCAGTTGCTTATTTTATGTTTTCATTTTTTGTTGTTGGGGGCTTTCATTCAAATTCTACTTTTGTAAGAAAAAGGAATGTTAATTTAAATAATGAGAAATTAAATTTAAAGAATACATTCCTTTTTCAAGGTAAAGAATCAAATCAAACTATGAGATTGTTTTTGAGCTAAAACTCATTAACTTTTTTGTGTATAATCTAAATAATTTTGTTCAGACTCAAAATAAAGAACATCATTATTTCCAAGTGGAGATAATACAATATAAGCCAAAGCTTTATCAACCTCCACACCGGTTAATGGATCTTGTGTAAATCGAACTTCTCTCATGTTGTTTATTTTAACAACACAGTCTTGACAACATCCATAATATGTTTTACCTTCAAATTCTACAGGAATTTGTTCGATTCCCATAAATTTGTTGTTAACAAAACAAACCAATTTTGAGTCTACTTTAGCACCATTATTTTGAACCACTTTTGTTTGTTCAACAGGTGCTGGTTCAACTTTCACCTCTTTTTTAGTGTTATTACAGCCTATAGTGATAAGTGCAATTAAACCAAATGCCAGAATACTAATTTTTGTTTTCATTTCTTTTTAAATTATATTTTTTTTAATTTTTGTGCCTGAGTAAGAAAAGAGAAGGTTCTTTCAAAGATGAAAAAAATACTATCTCATTCAAATAAGGGGTACTCGTTCTCTTTTCTTATCATCAGGACTTAAAATACTAATGTTTATGGTTTTTATGAGATTCTTCTTTTTTAGTTTTTTTCTCAGTTAGGGTCATTCCACATTTTGGGCAATCGCCTGGTTTGTCACTTGTTATTTCTGGATGCATGGAGCAAGTATATACTTTCACCATTTTTTCTTTTGCCATTTTATTATGGTCCATACCCATTTTTGATGAATCATGTTTCATTTCCATTTTGCTATGATCCATGTCTTTTTTAGAGAGTTTCATTTCCATTTTCTTTAAATCCATACCACATTTAGGGCATTCTCCAGGTTTATCGCTTTTTACATCAGCATGCATTGGACACGTGTACATTGCTTTCATTTCCATCTTAGAGTGATCCATTTCCATTTTTGTAGTGTCTTTTTTCATTTTAGAATGATCCATTTCTTGAGCATTCAATGTTGAAAATCCCACTATAGCTATTATTAAAACAGCTAATAAGTTTTTTACTTTCATGATTTTTGTTTTTTAATTTCGTTTTCTATTTATACTATATATATAAAGGTCTGAATTCTAAGCTACAATTTTGTGCATAATTATGTTTAAATTGTATCTAATTTCCCACGAGACCCTATGTTTTTATACTGTGTAGGAGTTATTCCAGTAATTTGTTTAAATTGTCTAGATAAGTGTTGCGGACTGCTATAATTTAATTCATATGAAATTTGACTTATTGTTAGTTCGTTGTAAGAAATTAATTCTTTAACACGTTCTATTTTTTGTTGAATGATATAATTTTCAATGGTGCGTCCTTCTAATTCAGAAAAAATTTTACTCAATTGGCCGTATTCAATCTCTAAATTTGATGCTAAAAAAGTTGAATAATTTTGATTGAATAATTTGTGTCTTCCATAGTAAATATTCTCAATAATAAGTGTTTTAATTTGATTTACTATTTTCAAATCAAGTGCTTCAACTATTTCAAATCCTTCTTTTTCCAAAATGTTTTTTAATTTAATCATCTCATCTTTTGAAAGATTTTTATTGAAATAAATTTTACCTAATTCAACGCGTTCAAATTCAATATCATTAATTAACAACTCGTCCTTAACAACCTTTATACAACGGTCGCAAACCATGTTTTTAACAGCTAAAATTAAGTTTGAGTGTTCCATAATTAGTTAGTTTTTATTCTCTAATTCGAGTTTTACTTTCAACATTACTAACATAAATGAGCCCATCTCCACTATGCCCGGTTTGTGCATGGGTTTTGATAGTTTTAATAATTTTAGACACATCCTCTTTGTTACAAACCAGCTCAATTTTAAATACTTTATTGTGTAAAAAAGGGAAATCTAAACTAGGAAATTCAGTGTTAGGATCAGTATAATCATCTACACCTTCACCTTTAAAAACTGTAAAGCAACAAAAATGTTCCTTTTTTAGATGTTTCGTTACATCTATAAGTTTTTCTGGTCGAATAAATGCTTTAATTTCTTTCATAATCGTTTCCGTTTTTTAAGGAACATCCCGCTATTTTTTTTGCGGGATATTTCTTAAGTTTTTATTCAATGATAGTTTCAGTATTTCCACATTTAAGCATTGAACTTCCTAAATATGGGTTTTTAATTTTTTCATCAAAACTTAACCAATAAGCCCCGTTATTGTTATCAGCCATTGGGCAAAACTGTTCAAATATTTTTTGATTTACGCCAAATAATTTGATGGCTTTTATGAAATGTGCCGACAAATGTTTAAAATGATTTCTTTGAGTTGCTATATCTGAAATTTTAACAATGGAAGTTGCAGAAGCAATAACCTCTTTACTAACAGTCATCCAATGATTGTGAGCTTCCATATTAGTTAGCAATTTCATGTCAATTTTTGACATAGATTTTAACAAAGCAGCTGCAGTTTTTTGAGCGGTCTTGTTATCATCAGAAGCAAACGCATCTTTTAATGCAAGATAGTCTGTCAAAGCAGTTTTTAACTGATTTTGAAAATCTTTTGAAACCTTTATACGATTAACCATATTAGTATGATTAGTATTTTCGGTAGCCGTTTTAACTTCAGCAGCATCCATGTTTTTCATTTCTTCATCACTCATTTTTTTATTAGTATCTTTCCCTTTAGCATCGCCTCCCATATCCATACCTGCATGGCCAGTTACTGCGGCTCCTCCATTGGGATTCATCATACTTTTTTTTCCAACTAATTGAGCGGAAGCATCTATTCTAAATACACCATTGGTTGCAACAATTTCACCTTCCATTAATCCATCTTTTATAATGTAAAAATCTCCTAAATCGGCTCCTAATGTAACTTCTCTATACACAAATGAAATTGTTTTATCATGTGGTACTTTTACATAAACAACAGCTCTTTTTCCTGTCCATAATACGGCCGATTTTGGTATTACTAAAGCATCTTTAGCATTTGGTAATTTTGCTTTGATAACCCCATTTGCAAACATTTCAGGTAATAATTTATTGGATGAATTTGATATTTCGACACGCACTTTTGCAACCCTAGAACTAGATGATACAAAAGGATCTATATACGTAACTTTTCCTTTAAATGATTCCCCCGGTAAAGCTTGAATGGTAAAGTCAACCATATCGTTTCTATGAATCCAATTTATATCCGCTTCGTAAGCATCAAACATTACCCATACCGTATTTAAATTAGCAATACTAAAAAGTGAGCTACCTTCTTTAAGGTAATCTCCTAATTCAACATTACGCATCATTACATATCCTGAGTGATCGGACAGAATGTCGATTTGTTCTTGTACTTTTTCAGATTTTTCAATGTCATTTATTTGATTATCAGTAAGTTTCCATAATTTTAATTTATTTCGAGATGCTGTATATAATTCTGGATAAACACTTTTTGAATGAATGGCTTCGAACAGTTCTTTTTGGGCAGAAATTAATTCTGGAGAGTATACACGTGCTATTTTTTGCCCTCTAACTACCTTTTCACCAGTAAAATTAACGTACAAACGTTCTATTCTACCAGGTATATGCGACACTTGCGAAAACAAATTACGCTCATCTGGTTGTACTTTCCCTAATAAACGAATTTCTTTTTCAGCATTGGCTTTTTCAACTACGGAAGTTTGTATGTTCGCTAATTGGTAGGCTTCTTCTGATAAAACAATTTCTTCATCACTAATATTTTCACTAGTGGTACTTGTCTTCATTGGAATAAGTTCCATACCACAAATAGGGCAATTACCTGGTTCTTCCAATTGAATTTGAGGGTGCATTGCACAAGTCCAAAGTTGGGTAACGGGATCTTGGACATACTCATGTTCCGATTCATTATGTGATGCTTCTGAATCTCCTCCAGAAAACACATTACCTGCAATTATCCCGATAATTAAAATACCGACTCCTAATATATAATTTTTATATTTTTTCATTTTTATATTTTTTATTGTCCTATTAAATAATTCATAAATGCAATCGAAGCGTTTTTATCAGTAATGGCTTTTTCATATTCTAATTGATATTTTAGTAACTGACGTTCTATACGCAACACCTCTTCAAAATCTTTTGAATTGGTTGAGTAAGCAACAATTAAAAGGTTAAGAACTTTTTTAGCGATACTGGATTGATTTAAATTTAAAGTTATACGTCTGTCTCCATCATTATAATCTTTTAAAGTAGTTTCAAACACAGTACTTAATGTATTCTTTTTATCTTCTTTTTGCAAACTTTGAGATTCTTGCATAAATTTAGCTTCTTTAATTAGAGCTGTATATTTTTTACGGTATAATGGAATTGAAATTCCAACTTTTGGAAATAAAACCATATCCATACCATTGTTAACTGATGCGATAGCGGGATCTTTTCCAATAACAGAATATTCAATACCTATGTTAAATTTTGGCAACCCTTCTTTTTTTGCAACGATCTCTTGATTTAAAAAAGCGTTTAATTTATGGTCTAAACTCTTTAATTGATGGTTAGTGGCATAAATTTCTTCTATCATGTTCAGTTTATCAAAAGGTAGTTGGTCTTGCCACAATGTGTCAGGAACTTCTATTTCGGCCAATCTATTTCTATTTAATAAATTATTGAATTTTATACCCAAGGCATCTTTTGTGTCTAAAAACAGTGCCAATTCGTTTTCTAAATCATTTAATTCTAATTCAACGCGTAATTCATCAACCACTGTAGCCGTGCCCGCTTCAATTTTCACTAAAGAAAGTCTTTTAAAAACCTCTAAAATTTCTATATTTTCTTTAGCTATTCTAATGGATTTTTCGATAAAATAAAAGTTGTAATAGGCTGTTTTTACCTCAAAAAACAAATTTGATTTTTCATTTTCAAAATCTTCGTATTTCGATTTTGCAAATTCAGTGGCAACATCAGCTTTTGCACTTAGCAACCCAAACCAAGGGAAACTTTGTTCTAAACCAATATTCAATCTTTGTTTACCATTTTTTACTTCATTCGGGTTAATAAAATACCCGAATGCAACCATAGGATCAGGTAAAGCACCTACTTGAGGCACTTGTTCCATCGCAGCCATATAATCGCTAAACATAGCTTTTAAGCCAGGATTATTAGTTGCTGCAATTTTTAAATAGTCATTTAATTCCTCCTGTGCTTGCGCAAAGTGCGCAAGCAACAATAAAATAAGACTTAAAAATATTTTTACTTTTTTCATCTTTTTAATTAATTTTTTAGTTCTTTCAGTTTCTTTCTGTCTCTTTTATTAATCTCTCCCTCTCGCCAAATACATTGCAGAATTGGAACAATAAACATAGTCATAATTTGAATAGTCATCCCTCCAAATGTTGGTATTGCCATAGGTATCATAACGTCTGCACCTTTTCCTGTTGCAGTTAAAATTGGAAGCAACGCAATAATTGCTACTGCTGCTGTCATCATCGCTGGGCGAACTCTATTTGAACCAGCTTCAATTACTGCAGCTCTAACTTCTGCAACAGTTTGTGGATTTCTTTTTTCAAAAGTTTGATGAATATAGGTTCCCATAATTACCCCATCATCTGTTGCAATACCAAATAAGGCTATAAATCCTACCCATACCGCAACACTTAAGTTAATGGTGTGTACTTGGAATAAATCACGCATATTAACTCCTGCAAAATTGAAATCTAAAAACCAAGGTTGACTATACAACCAAATCAAAATAAAACCACCTGCAAATGCCACAAAAACTCCTGAAAAGTGAATTGTTGATGCAATAACCGTTTTAAATTGAAAAAATAAAATGATAAATATTACTAATAAACTTATTGGTATCACAATTGCCAAACGTTTTGTTGCACGTATTTGGTTTTCATAATTACCTGTGAACCGATAGGTTACACCCGCGGGTAATACAAATTCTCCAGAATCTAATTTTTGTTTGATAAGTGCTTGAGCGTCTTGAACAACATTCGTTTCCGCAAAACCATCTTTCATATCAAAAATTACATACGAAGTTAAAAAGGTATCCTCACTTTTAATGATCTGTGGACCTCTTGTATAGGTTACCTCTGCTAATTCCCCTAATTCAACTTGACTACCAGAAGGTGTTGGTATCAAAATCTTTTTAATATCTTCAGGGTTGTCTCTATACTCTCTTGCATAACGAACCCTAACAGGAAAACGTTCCCTTCCTTCAACGGTTGTGGTTAGTTTCATTCCTCCTATGGCAACAGTTATATACATCTGCAGATCTTTAACAGTTAAACCATAGCGAGACATGGCTTGCCTATTTAGTTTCAATTCTAAATATGGTTTTCCAACAACCCTATCTGCAAAAACGGTTGATGCTTTAATACTAGGTACTTCTTGCAGAATTTTTTCAAATTCATAACCAACTTTTTCAATGGTCTCTAAATCTGGTCCAAATACTTTAATACCCATTGGAGCTCTCATCCCTGTAGCCAACATAATAAGCCGTGTTTGAATTGGCTGTAACTTTGGAGCTGATGTCAATCCAGGGAATTTAGAGTGTGCTACAATTTCATTCCAAATATCATCAGGTTTTTTAATTTTCACACGCCATTGTCTAAAGTATTCACCTTTTTCATCTTCTATCAACTCATCTTTGGTGATTTTTCTAAAATCATCTACACCGTATTTATAAGTAGTTCCGTCCTTTAAAACAAAGGCTTCGTTTTTATTGACTTTAAAAGCTATTCTATGTCCACCTTCATTAACCATATATTCGGGTAAATAATTTATGGTATTTTCATACATAGAAACAGGGGCAGGATCTAATGCTGAATTTACACGCCCCCATTTACCTACTGAAGATTCAATTTCTGGAATAGACATTAAATGCTTATTTAAATTTGCCTGTGTCTCCATATTTTCAGTAACACTTGAATGTGGCATTGTAGTTGGCATTAATAGAAACGAACCTTCATTTAAGGCTGGCATAAATTCATTTCCAATTCCGGGAAACGTTTTTTCTAAACTAGCCCAAACGGAAGTGTTTTTTACCGATTTTGGTAAAAAGCCAGCTGTTTTGTTAATACCTAGCCAAGCAACTACTCCAAAAATTAAAACAAAAATTGGAAGCATTAAAAATTTCCATTTATTTACTAAACACCATTTTAAAATTGGTGTATAAAAATGAACAATAGCCATTAAAAATCCAAGAATAACACATAGTAATAGGGATACAAAAATTAAGTTTATAAATGTTGAATTTGATGCCCCTAATGGTAACCATTCAATAGTTAAAAAATAAATTACAACTAATGCTGCAATTATAATATTTATAACATTCGCAACTTTTTCAGAATACGGTAATTGAATACGGTTTTTAAATAAACTTCTTGGAGGAATAATGGTTAATAAATTATTTACTCCAACTAAAATTAGAGCTATTGCAATAACGCTTCCATAAGCAACTAAAAACACAAGTCCGAAACCAATTAATAGTGAATTGAAAATTCTACTGGTTTTCTTTTTATCTAATTTAATAGAAAATAGAATATGTGCCATAGCAGGAATGAACATAATTCCAATAATTAATGACGATATTAATGCAAATGTTTTTGTAAAAGCTAAAGGTGTAAACAACTTACCTTCTTGAGCCTGCATCGCAAAAACTGGTAAAAAACTCACTACAGTGGTTGCTAAAGCTGTTACTATTGCGCCTGCCACTTCAACAGTTGCAACGTAAATTAATTGTACTAAATTTTTACCTTTTACACCTTCATTTTCGGGCAATTCCATATGCCTTATTATATTTTCAGTAAAGACAATACCTACATCCACCATGACGCCAATGGCTATTGCAATACCTGAAAGTGCTACAATATTGGCATCTACATGAAAGTATTTCATTAAAATAAATGTCATTAGCACACCAATAGGAAGTAACATTGAAATTAAAACGGAAGCCCTTAGATTTAATACCAATATAATAACAACTAAAATACTTATTAAAATCTCATGAGATAAAGCGGACTCTAAAGTACCTAATGTTTCTTGAATTAAACCAGACCGGTCATAAAACGGAACAATTGTTACTTTTGAAACAGTACCATCTGCCAATGTTTTTGATGGTAAGCCTGGCGCAACTTCCTTAATTTTATCTTTAATATTGTTTATAACTGCCAAAGGATTTGCTCCATAGCGTGCTACAGCAACACCACCAACAGCTTCAACACCACTTTTATCCAACCCACCTCTACGTCCTGCAGGACCAAATTGGATTTTAGCCACATCTTTTAAACGTATAGGAACATTGTTCTTTACTGAAACAACACTTTCTTCTAAATCAGATAAGCTTTTAATATAACCTAAACCTCTTACAAGGTATTCTGCTTTGTTAAATTCTAAAGTTCGCGCACCAATATCGAGGTTGCTGTTTTGAACAGCAGTCATAATCATACCAACATCAACATTATTAGCTTTCATAGCATCTGGGTCAATTTCAATTTGGTATTCTTTAAGAAATCCTCCTACGGATGCCACTTCTGCAACACCTGATGCAGCCGTTAAATAATATCTTACATAAAAATCTTGGATGGTTCTCAATTCTTGAGGATCCCAGCCACCGGTAGGTTTTCCTGTTTTTGCATCTCTACCTTCTAAAGTATACCAATATACCTGACCTAGAGCAGTAGCATCAGGTCCTAAGGCAGGAGTTACTGCATCAGGAACTGTACCAGGTGGCAATGAATTTAATTTTTCGAGAATACGAGTTCTACTCCAGTAAAAATCTACATCATCATTAAAAATAATGTAAATACTAGAGAGCCCAAATATAGAATTACTTCTAATCGTTTTTACTTCAGGAATACCAAGTAAAGCAGTAGTTAAAGGATAGGTAATTTGATCCTCAATATCTTGAGGAGATTGTCCTGCCCATTCTGTAAATACTATTTGTTGATTTTCACCAATATCAGGTATGGCATCAACTGGTACTGGGTTTCTCTCAATTAAAGATGTTTTCCAATCAAAAGGCGCAGTTACAATACCGCCTATAATAAAGGAAAGCAATAATATAAATGTTATTAACTTATTTTCAAGAAAATAACGAATAATTTTATTAAGCATATGAAATTTAATTTTTATTTATTTAATATTGAATGAAGCCATTTTTTATTTAAAAAATGATCTAAGTAAAGTTAATCTATTTTTTTACAAGAGGTTAAAATCTTATATAAATTGAGACAACCATTAAATGACTTAAAAATCAAATACGAAAAACGCGATAAAAAACAGTAATGTCCTTATCGACGAGAGGTGAAGAATAATTATTCACAGGAATGTTATTTTTATCAATTCCTTCAAATAAATTCATATATGTGTAGGCAAAAGAAGCAACAAATTGTTGTTGTTCCAAGTTAAGTGAAGAAAAATTAATTTTCAAGTCACTTTGGCCTTCAATATGTTTTATAATATCTTTACAACAGTTATTATTGTTATCACAAGAATCATTTTCAGAAGAAGATTTTTGCAAATCCATACTGCAGACATCAACTTTTGTAAACAATGAACTGTCTACCAAATCACCTCCGCAGTAATGTTCACTAAGAGTAAAGGACATTGTAGAAAATAAAACTACAATGGCCATTAGAACAGATGATATTTGATGTAAAAAATGTTTCATAATAGATTGCAAAGTTAAAAATATTAATTTACTTATTCTTAAAAAATAGTTAATTTAATTTTCTTATTGATAAATGACATGGTAAATATTTTCATAAACATCGTATAATAAAGGAAAAGTAGTATATGAAGAAGCTTTCCGTTAACAGTTTTATTAAGTTTTCACAATAAAAACGGTATCTTTAAGTTTATAGCTATATTTATTTTTATATTTGGCATGTTAATTGTTTAAAATGAAATTGATAAAAAATAGTATTATATCTCTCCTTTTTTTAATTTCTTTTTTTGTGAATGCACAAGAAACGTTGCCTATCTATTCTGATTATTTATCAGATAATGTGTATTTGGTTCATCCATCAGCAGCTGGTATTGGGAATTGCGGAAAATTAAGAATGACTGCTCGTAGCCAATGGGCTGGAATTAGTGATGCTCCTTCACTTCAAACAATAAGTGCACATACAAGGGTTGGTGAAAATATGGGAGTGGGTTTAATTCTTTTTAATGATAAAAACGGTTACCACTCTCAACAAGGAATACAAGGTACTTATGCGTATCACATCAACTTAGATAGACCTGAAGAGGTAAATCAATTATCGTTTGGGATGTCATTAATGGCAGTAAATAATAATGTTGATGAAAGTACATTTCTTATCCCAGACCCTGTAATTTCACAAATTGTTAGAAGTGAAAGTTATTTTAATGCAGATGTTAGCATGGCTTACCACAACAAAGGATTCTTTTCTTATTTCACAGCTAAAAACATTTTGTTAAGTGCCCGTAATTTGTACAATGACCGTTATGAATCACTAAATTTACGAAGGTATTTAGTTACTTTAGGATATTTTTACGGGCAAGGAAAGAGTTTACAATTTGAACCTTCAATTATGGCACAATCTATTGAAAGAACAGGAGAAAAATTTGTAGATTTTAACTTGAAAGTTTATAAAGATGTTGCAGATGCTCAGTTATGGGCTGCTTTTTCTTATCGAAGAGGTTTTGACAACGCAAATACCCAAGAACTTAATTATTTAACACCAATAATAGGCGTAAATTATAAAAATTATATGGCTTCTTATACATACACAAAACAATCTGGCGAAATTTTGTTTGATGATGCAGGTTATCATCAAATAACTTTAGGATTTAATTTTGGTTGTAGAGAACCACGTAAAAGCGGTTGTCCAAATATAAATGCGTCCTTCTAAAACAACCTTTTTTTTAACATATTACCTTACCAGATACTAATAAACAAACATGATTATTAAAGAATTAAATGGACATAACCCAAAATTTGGAAGCGATTGTTTTATTGCGGAAAATGCTGTAATTATTGGCGAAGTTGAAATGGGAAACCAATGCAGCGTTTGGTACAATGCAGTTATTAGAGGAGATGTGCATTATATTAAAATAGGGAATAAAGTGAATATACAGGATGGAGTTGTAATTCATGCAACTTTTGAAAAATCACCTACAACTATAGGTAATAATGTTTCTATTGGGCATAATGCTATGGTACATGGTTGTACGATTTATGATGATGTTTTAATTGGGATGGGCGCTATAATAATGGACGATTGCATTGTTGAAAGCAATTCAATTATTGCTGCTGGAGCAGTTGTTACAAAAGGAACTCATGTGAAATCTGGAAGTATTTATGCAGGTGTACCTGCCAAAAAAGTAAAGGATATTAGCCAAGAATTAATTGCAGGTGAAATTCATAGAATTGCCGACAATTATATTAAATACGCAAGTTGGTATAAGGAGGAAAAATAGTTATAAGTTATAAGTTCTAAGTTTTGAGTTGTAAGTAAAAACTTCAAACTTCAAACTTCGTAAATCGTAAATCGTAAATCGTAAATCAAAAATCCTGTTTTTCAACACTAAAATGACCGGAAACATCACTTAATATTTCACTTAAAACTTCAATTTCAGCATTTGTATAAAATTGGTGATTGCTTTTTTCTGATGAAGTTGACAGTAAATTGTTTTTTTCTAAAATGGTTTTAGTTTGTCTTGCAACAGCTTCTCCGGAATCTATTATTTTAATACTTGAACCGATAATTTCTTTTATTTGAGGAATTAAATATGGATAATGTGTGCAACCCAAAACCAAATGGTCTATATCAAAATTAAGCATTGGTTTTAAATAAGTTGATAATAACTGATGGGTTTCCGCTGTATTCAATTTCCCATTTTCAATTAATGCTACTAACCCTTCACCATCTTGTTTTATGGTAGTGATATTTTTGGTGTACTCATAGGTTGTTTTTTCAAACAACTTACTTGTTAAAGTTCCTTTTGTTGCTAAAATGCCTATTGCACCAGTTTTACTTAAAAGAGCTGCAGGTTTAATGGCGGGTTCAATCCCTATAAATGGAATGTCATATTTTTTTCGAAGAAAATCGATAGCGTTAGTAGTAGCCGTATTACATGCGACTACAATTAATTTGCACCCTTTAGAAAGTAATATTTCAGTATTTTTTATGGATAAAGCAATTATTTCTTCTTTTGATTTTTCACCATAAGGAGCATTTTTACTATCTGCTAAATAAATGGTGTTTTCATGAGGTAATAATTTTATAACTTCTTTCCAAATGGAAGTTCCCCCAATACCAGAATCGAATAAGCCAATAGGTTTTTGTTTCATTTAAATAATAATTCAGATACCACTATTTTACCTTTTTTTCTGTTTTAAAGTGAGTTCGATATAAGGATAAACTCATACTACTGATAAACAGATTGCCACAGTCGTACCTCCCCTGCCTGCCGGCAGGCAGGTTCGCAATGACATAAACAACGGATATTCAGATGTTATTGTTCTTGCTTTTATTGAACTCACGTTTTTAGGTTTTAAATTGCTATTTTATAATCACCAATTTAGGGTTTTTAGCAACATAAAAGTATAAAAAAAATCCCGCTATTGCGGGATTTAATTTTAGTTGGTGTTCAAATTTTATTGAATTCCTAATTTAGCTTTTACTGCGGGTAATAAATCTGTACCATTTGCAACAATTAAAGTAGAAGCTTCTAAAACATAAACATAACCTTGAGCAGTTGCAATTTCATCAATTGCTTTTTTAGCTCTTTCTAATATTGGTTTTAATTTTTCGTCTCTTTTTTTAGTAATATCTTCTCTTGCAACTTGTGAAGCTTGATACAAATTTTGTTGATCTTGTTGAACTTCAGCTTGTCTTTGTTGATTTACTTCATCAGTTTGTGAATTTACTTCAGCTTCATATTTTTTTAATTTTGCTTGAAGTTTTGCTTCTTCAGCTTTCAATTCGCTTTCATACGTTTTACTTAATTTTTCTAATTCAGTATTTAAAGCTTTTGTTTCAGGCATCAAACTTATTAATAAATCTGTACTAATATGACCTATTTTTGTTTGCGCTTGAATTGAATTAAATCCTAAAGTAATTATTGCAATTAATAATAAGGTTCTAAACTGTTTCATTTTTTTACTGGTTGTTAAATTAATTATTCTCTTTTTTTTCTTCTTTGGCTTTTTTAGCCGCTTCAATATCTTTTATTCTTTGTTGTCTTTTTGCTTCAATAGCTTGCTTTAGTTCTTCTCTTTTTTTAAGCTGTGCGGCTTTCTTATCCTCAATTTTCTTTTTTAATTCTTCTTGTTTTGTTTCACGGTCATCAATTTTTTGTTGTGCTTCTTCACTAATTACTGATTCAGTAACATCATCATTAACGTTATTGGATCTACTGTTTTGTTTTTCATTTGCTGCCGCTACTTTTTTTATTCTCGTGATACTTGTAATTATTAATTCGCTAATATCATATTCTTTGTTTGTATACAGCATTATTAAATCACTTGATTTGTCTAACACAAAATCATACCTTCTTTTAGTCGCAATATCTTGAATTGCGTTATATACTAAATCTTGAATTGGTTTTACCAACTGTTGTCTTAGAAAGAACAAATCACCTTTTACACCAAAATAAGCAGCTTGAAGTTTTTTCAAATCAAGTTCCTTAATTTGAATATCTTCTTCTTTTTCATCAATTAATTCTTTCGTTAATAATGCCTTTTCATTTGTTAACTCAGCTTTTAAATCTTCAATTTCTTTTTGTTGTTGCTCAATATTAGTTTGCCAAACAACGGCCTTTGCATTAATTTTCGCTTGAGCTTCTATATATTCAGGAATATTTTCTAAAATATATTCCATATCAATATATCCTATTCTTTGAGGCTTTTGTGCCTTTGAAACAAAACTCAAAAGGATAAAAGTTACTAAAAGAACTTTTTTTATCATATTAATATATATTTAGAAAAAACCGTGCCAATATAATTTTCATTTACAAATATAACTGATTTTGTTTAAAATTGTTGTCCTATAATAAAGTGTGTTTGCCATCCAGATTTTACGATTGATCCAGGTAACGGGTCAAATCCATGAGCAAAGTCTATTCCTAATAGCCCAAATGCAGGCATAAATATTCTAAGCCCAACACCCGCAGATCTTTTTAACGCAAAAGGATTAAAGTTTTTAAACCCATCATAAGAATTACCCGCTTCTAAAAATCCTAAAACATATATGGATGCTGAAGGTTTTAACGTAATAGGATACCGAAGTTCCATTTGAAACTTGTTGTAAATAGTATGTCCTTCTACGGGTGATAAACGCCCATTTTCATAACCTCTTAAACCAATGGTTTCCCTTCCGTCTAATTGATACGTAGCAATACCATCACCTCCAAGAAAAAAACGTTCAAAAGGTGAATCGTCTAATTCTGAATTGTAATTTCCTAAAAAACTAAATTCAGTATTGGCCATTAACACCAAATCTTTTGTTAAAGAAGAGTACCATTTACCTTTAAAACTTACTTTATAGTATTCTAACCATTTGTATGTTTCAGCTAAATCAAGATTTGAATAGTCTTTTTTGTTCACTAATGAATAAGGAAATGTGAATTTTGCTCCAATGCTAAAATCTGAACCATAGGTAGGAAAAACAGGGTTTGAACCAGCTGAACTTCTTCCTAAAGTTACATTATACGAAAGGTTATTTAGATTACCATTACTAAGTGTTAGGTTACCAATTCTCATACCGTATTCTTTTAAATCGTATAGCTGGTAGCTAATTCCTTGAGAAAGTGTAAAGTAATTATCTGGCCATCGTAAGCGTTTTCCCAACCCAATAGAGGCTCCAACGATATTTAAACGTTGGTCTTTATCAACTCTATTCGTTGTATAATCATATCTAAATTGTTTTGAGTTATAAATGGAAAACGATAATGATTGTGGTTTTTTTCCACCTAACCAAGGTTCAGTAAATGAAAAACTTGAAGTGGTATAATATCTACTTTTTTGTAATCGTAAGGCAAGTGTTTGTCCATCACCCATTGGCAAAGGTTTATATGCTTTACCGTTAAATATATTTCGAACAGAAAAATTGTTAAATGATAATCCTAAAGTACCAATAAATGATCCGCCACCATAACCTCCTTGTAATTCAATTTGACTTGACCCCTTTTCTGCAACGGTATAATCTATATCAACCGTTTTGTCTTGGTAATTAGGATTAATATCGGGCGAAATTGCTTCAGCATCAAAGAAACCTAATTGTCCAATTTCCCGAATGGTTCTAATAATATCGCTTTTACTGTATAAATAACCTGGCTTGGTTCTAATTTCTCTATAAACAACGTGGTCATTGGTTCTATCATTTCCATTTACGGTTACTTTTCTAATTTTAGTAGGCTCATCTTCATATATCCTGATTTCAACATCAATAGAATCATTATTAACTCTGGTTTCAACAGGCATCACTCTTGAAAAAAGATACCCGTTATCTTGGTATAAAGTTGCAATATCTTCAGAATCAGGTTTGCCATTTCCTGTTACTCTTTCATTTAAAACTTTACCGTTATACGTATCACCTTTTTCAATTCGTAGCATTCTTTGAAGCTGGTCATCGGTATATTTACTGTTTCCTAAAAAACTGATGTTACCAAAAATATATTTTTTACCTTCTTCAACTTTAATATTCAGGTTTAAAGTGTTATCATCATTCCAAGTTAAGGTATGGTCAACAACTCTTGCATCTCTATGCCCTTTTTCGCTGTATGTTGTAATAATATTTTCTAAGTCTTCATTAAAATCTGCTTCAATGTATTTTGATTTTTTCCAAAATCTTCCTAACATAGCCGTCTTCGTATTTTTCAATGCTTTTTTCAACTTTTTTTTGGAAAAAGCTTCATTGCCTTCAAACGTAATGTTTTTTATTTTTACTTTTTCACCTTGGTCAATATGAACTAACATATTTACAGTATTAACACCAGAAGTATCAGTTTTGGTATCTAATGTGACTTTGGTTTTTAAATAGCCTTTTTCTTGGTATTTCTTTTTGAAGTAATTTTTAGTGGTAACAATTAAGTTGTCAGTTACCATCGCCCCTTTTTTAAGTTCGGCATCTTTTTGCAAATCTTTTGCTTTATTTTTTTTAACACCTTGAATGGTAACATTGTTAAGTTGAGGCAACTCTTGTACTTCAAATTCTAAATAAGCAGTATTTCCATCAATTTTAGAAATGTAAACTTCTACATTGCTAAATTGCTTCGTTTCATATAATTTTTTAATGGCGCTTGTAAGCTTGTCTCCGGGTAGTTTTATTTGCTGACCAACTTTTAACCCTGTAAAAACTTTTACGGTTTCTTGTTCAAATTTTTGAAGTCCAACTACTGTAATTCCACCAAGTTCGTAGGAAGCTTCTTTAACAAAAGCAGCAGAAGGTTTTAGGGGTGTTATCGTATCTTTTACTATGGAATCATTTTTTATTTCAATTTCTTTTAAATCATTTTTTTGTAATTCTTGTGCTTTTAGAACACTGTTTGATAAAGTAATTGTAAAAAGTAAAAGCGCTATGTTAAATTTGTTCATTGATTTTTTTCTATTTGTTCACTGGTTTTACCAAACCGTCGTTCTCTGTTCTGATACTCTACTATTGCGTTAAATAGATTTTCTTTCCTAAAATCTGGCCAAAGAATATCTGTAAAATACAATTCGGCATAGGCAATTTGCCATAATAAAAAATTGCTGATTCTTTTTTCGCCACTCGTTCGAATCATAAAATCAACATCCGGCAAAGAAAACGTATATAAATGATTATTTATAATTTTTTCATTAATTTCTTCAACACTAAGTTCATTATTAACAACTTTTTTTGATAAATTTTTGATAACATTAACAATTTCTTCTCTTGATCCGTAACTTAATGCCAGTGTTAAAGTTAATGCGTTGTTATTTTTCGTTTTTTCAATAACCTCCGCAAGCTCTATTTGCGCTTTTTCAGGTAAATTATGAATGTTACCAATTGCATTCAATTTTATGTTATTTTTTTGAAGTGTTTTTAACTCTTTTTTTAATGAAGAAACAAGTAGAGCCATTAATGTTCTGACTTCTAATTTAGGCCTATTCCAATTTTCAGTAGAAAAAGCATATAAAGTTAAAAATTTTACACCAATTTCCCCGCAACCTTCTATGGCTTCTTTTACTGATGTTACACCGTTTTTATGACCAAATATTCTTGGTTTATCTTTCAATTTTGCCCAACGACCATTCCCATCCATAATAATTGCAACATGGTTTGGAACTTTATTTTTTTTGATTTGAGCTTTTATATCTTCCATTATTATGGATTTACATAACAAGGTGGTCTTCCAAAAGAATAAACTATTGATATGCCGCTAAGTACGTACCAATCATTACTATTTGGATTGCCAAAGGTTAATGAATTTATATTTGAGTTGTTATAATCTATATCATCTTCAAAAGTATATCTTGCTCTTATTTCAAAGGCAATAGCAAAATCATTAAATAATTTTGTTTTATAACCAATTCCAAAAGGGATTGCAAATGAAGTTTTAGGATTGTATTGGTATACACCGGGGGAAGTTTCTCCTGCTACCACATTATAATTAAAGGCTGCTATTTCAAGTAATAAATACGGAGTATACGTTTTATCGTAATCACTTATATTATACTCAAAATAATTAAATTCTACCCCTACAGCTAATTCTTTAATGCTATTTGTAAACCGAATACCTCTTAAATTACGTCCTCTATTTGTAGCATTGTTATCATTTGAAGAAATTTGTGCGAATGTAAATGTTCCTCTAAGTGCAATTCTAGGGTTCATGTTCCATTTATAAATGACACCACCCATAATATTATTAGGGTAAATATAGTATTCTGGTCCTATATCTCCAATATAATTACTTCCTCCAACAAACAAACCAACTTCATTAATTTGTGCTTTGGAAGTTGTTGTTATACAGATAAATGCAATAAATAAAATTATTTTTTTCATATATAAAAATAGCGAGCAAATATAAATAAATCTATTTGCTTATTGAAGTTAAACAAAGTCTTTTTTGATAAACTAATTATAAATGAAATTATTGTGGTTTTAAATTATTGCTTTTTTTGAAAAATAAACTAATTTCTGGTGTCCTGTCCCCAAAGCAATTTTTCGCGCAATGTTTTTATAAAAGTCTGTTCATTTATTTGCACCATATTTAGTTTGAACTTAGATTTTTCCACAAAAACTTCTGTACTGCTATTTATGGTTGTTATTCTGGAGTCTAAGGATAAGAAAAATTTATCTTCTCTACCGCTTACTTTAAATTTAACACACGTTTCATCAGGAATTACTAAAGGTCTTGCGTTTAAATTATGAGGTGCAATAGGCGTTAATACAAAACTTTTAGCTTGTGGTGTAATAATTGGTCCCCCACAACTTAATGAATATCCTGTAGAGCCCGTTGGAGTTGCAATAATTAAACCATCGGCCCAATATGAAGTTAAATATTCATTGTCTAAATAGGTTTCAATAGTAATCATAGATGCCGTATTTTTTCTATTAACTGAAACTTCATTTAAAGCAAAATTCAGTGAAGTTAAACCTTCAATTTTAGGTGAAGTAGTGACACTAAGCAACGATCTTTCCTTAAGAATATATTGTTTTTTTAAAATGAGGTCGATAGCATTTGAAATACCTTCTTTTTGCACAGTCGCTAAAAAACCTAATCTACCAGTATTAATACCTACAATGGGAATATTAGAGTCTCTAATGAAAGTAACTGCTCTTAAAATAGTACCATCACCACCAATAGTAAACATAAAATCGAATGTAGTATCTATTTCTTTATATGAAACAAAAGTTTTAGCAATGGGAATTTTTATATGCTTTTTTAATCCGGTATAATAATTTTGCTCAATTACATACTCAATGTTGAATTTTTTTAGTGAAGAAAATAATTCTTCAACATATTCTTTGTCTTCAGGTTTGTAATATTGTCCGTAAACAGCAATTTTCATACTTAGATATTTAAATATTTTTGTAAGTATTCCGTTCTTTCTTTTAAATCTTCTAAATAAAAATCTTCTTTATGTTTAGACAATACTTTGTAATTATATCGCCTAAAGGATTGAATAATTTCATTTACATCCTGAGAACTAAATTTAAGTGTAATTTTCACAAATGTTTCATTTGAATCAGCAATAAAAAGTCCTAATAATTTACCGTTGTTAGATTCAACTATTTGGCAAATCTCACTAAATGAATAACCACTGATTTCTTTTTCTAAAAGTAAGGTAACTCCTACATTGTTAATAAATGGAGCGTTTTTATACAAATGAAGAACTTCAATTAAATCATAATAGCCAAGATATTGATTTTGGTTATTAACAACTGGAATTAAATTAGCATCGTTTAAAGCAAAAACCTTTAAAATATCTAATAAATTATTTGTTTCTTCAATAAAAAATAAACTAAATAAATGGGCATAATTTTGAAGTTCATTTTCTCCTTTATGGATTCCCTGAATATCAGTTTCAGAAATTAGTCCAATAAGCTCATTATTATTTACAATAGGAAAATGAGTGTAAATTGTTTTACTGAAAAACAATTTAACTTCATTAATCTTTGTTTGAGGCGAAAATGCTTTATACTCTTTTAAAATAAATGGGGTTGTTTCCATCTTGTTCATTTTATAGTACAAATTAATCAAAAATAAAACCAAAAACAGCTTCTTAGTTTGTAAATTTGCTCACTCATTTCAAATATAAGTTTTTTAAAATGACAAAATTAAGTGTAAACGTAAATAAAATAGCCACTTTAAGGAACTCTAGAGGAGGAGATTTTCCAAATGTTGTAAAGGTGGCGTCTGACATTCAGGACTTTGGAGCTGAAGGAATCACTATTCATCCGAGACCAGATGAACGCCATATCCGTTATCAAGATGCGTATGATTTAAAAAAAATAGTCACTACAGAGTTTAATATTGAAGGAAATCCAATTCCGAAATTTATGGAAATGGTATTGGCAATTTGCCCTACACAAGTCACTTTGGTTCCAGATGCTATTCATGCAGTAACTTCAAATGCTGGTTGGGATACTGTAAAAAATCAAGACTTTTTAAAAGAAATTATTTCTGAATTTAAACTAAAGGGAATAAGAACTTCTATTTTTATAGATACCAACTTAAAATTCATTGAAGCTGCTGCAAAAACTGGAGCTGATAGAATTGAATTGTATACAGAAGATTTTGCAACACAATTTGCACTTGGAAATAAAGCAGCTATTAAACCATATACTCAAAGTGCTGTTTTAGCAAATGAACTTGGTTTAGGTATAAATGCAGGACACGATTTAAGTTTAGACAACATTCAGTTTTTTGCTGAAAATATTCCAAATTTATTGGAAGTTTCCATTGGCCATGCGTTAATTACGGAATCATTATATTTAGGTTTGGAGAATGTGATAAATATGTATAAATATAAGTTAAAAGGATAAAAGCTAAAGGCAAAAGAATAAGACGCTTGATTGTCATTCCTGCGGAGGCAGGAATCTCATAAAAAATAAGTAGTTATTAAAAGTTTGAAAAGCTTGATTTTTACAAACTTAAAACTTAAAACT
>Ga0209231_1000278_pt1 | contig 32985 bp, 17 predicted proteins | sample Deesub45470m_DNA_FD_188086 | JGI IMG/M metagenome (GOLD analysis project Ga0209231, IMG submission 188086) | Deep subsurface microbial communities from North Pacific Ocean - 450_OLKR46/470m Metagenome (SPAdes) (version 2) | ecosystem: Environmental > Terrestrial > Deep subsurface > Unclassified ... | reverse complement strand
CCTGATCGCGGTCACGCTGCTCCATATCGCCATTCAACGTCAGCGCATAAATCCCCTGGGCATGCAGCACCTCCAGCAGCGAACGGCATTGCTGCTTGGTATTGCAGAAAGCCAGCGTACTCACCGGACGGTAATGTCTGAGCAATGCGCCGACCGCCTCAAGGCGCTCCTCGTTGCTCACTTCATAGAAACGCTGGCGAATCTTGTTACTCTGATGCTGCTCGGCCAGCTTTATCTCCTGCGGATTGCGCATGAACTGGCGTGCCAGTCGCGCGATACCCTCGGGATAGGTCGCCGAGAACATCAGCGTCTGACGATCGGCCGGGCAACGCTTGGCAACAAAGGCAATATCATCGTAAAAGCCCATGTCCAGCATACGATCGGCCTCATCCAGCACCAGGGTGTTAAGCGCCTCCAGATTCAGCGTGCCGCGCTCCATATGATCCATGATGCGCCCCGGCGTGCCGACCACGATATGCGCGCCGTGTTCCAGACTGGCGATCTGCGGACGCATGGTAGAGCCGCCACACAGCGTGAGTATCTTGATGTTGTCAGCGGCGCGAGCCAGACGCCGGATCTCCTGCGTGACCTGGTCGGCCAGTTCGCGCGTCGGACACAGCACCATGGCCTGCACCGCAAAGCGACGCGGATTCAGCTTGGTCAACAGGGGTAAGGCGAAGGCCGCCGTCTTGCCGCTGCCGGTCTTGGCCTGTGCGATCAGATCGTTGCCAGCCAGCGTGATCGGCAGACTGGCAGACTGTATCGGCGTCATCGTCAGATAGCCCAGCTGCTGCAAGGTGGCCTGCAGCCCGGGCGACAGCGGAAGTTCGTTGAAAGAGCGCGCGGTGGCGGATGAAAAAGGGTTCAGTATAGTATCGTTCATGCGCAATTATCCCAGCTTGCGGCGCAACTTGCCGGGAATTGTTGCATGCCCTCAGGTTTATGACATTAGTTTTGACCCTTACCGCCATCAAGGCAACGAAAAATCAAATGGCTACGAGCAGTAATTTTCAGTTGATTTTCTATCAAGTCTTAAACCACATCCTACGCATAGAATGTTGCAACACACCTGAACAATAAAGTCTTGAATCGCGAGTGTGAATCCTCGTAGCGGCATCATTATCTCGCAGCCCGATTGCAGCCGTTCACGAAGTATCACAAACGAGACTAACCTGTTATTGAAGCCTATGGAGTTTTACGTCATATCCGGACCCAAACCGGACGTCATTTAATACTATTGGGTTGCCGCTTAGCCTTGGTTATATCTGTATTTCGTTGAACGAGTCATCTCCGTGAATCCTCATGGTGACTGAGTTGTCGGCACTTTTTGCAGTAGCTCGGATTAGTGAAATTAATTGACGCTGAATTTCAACAGCAGTCTCATCCGGCACTTCATTGGGTATTACAAATGCCTTCAGCACCGCATCAATCAACTCCTCGCTAGTGAATGAATATGCAGAGTCCAATATGAGTACCATCAGGTCTGGGTCATTAGCATTAAATGCGGATATATATGCACAAGCCCAAGCCTGAGTATCATGTGGCTGCCTCAGTGCGCAGGTAAGGTATCTGTACAAAGCGATTCTTGGCTGCTTGGAGATATTGGACAAGTGACCGGAATTAAATGACAGGCGCGGGTCGATGGCACAAGTTTCTAAAAATGGTTTCAGCTTTAAAATTAATTCATCTGCGCTGGTGGCGGCCACCGATGCCATGAGTTCAGAATGAACTGATTCGTCAACAGGCCGAATTTCTTGCTTGTTAATTCCCCAAGTTGAAATCAACTCATCACAAACTGCCATAACCAATCTATGATATAAGCCGAGACTTTCGTTGCTCGCAATGGCACTGGAAATATTTTTGTAGGCAGACTCATATTCCCCACAGTGAAACAACGCATCTCCTAAACGCCACTGATCTGCTGGATCGTGGGAGATGTCAAACGCTTTTTGGTATGAGACTGAAGCGGCATCCGCATGCCCCGTTTCAAACTGAGCAACTCCTAGTTCCGTCCAGTAGTAGTCTCTATCGAAATAGTTTCGATCTCGTTCTCCAGCCAGTTTGTAGTAGCCCAGTGCGTCATGCCACAAATTAGCATTTGCATGTGAATTAGCTGCGTTGTATGCCGCGTATGCGGCCATTTCAGGATATGGCGGAAAATCAGCCCATTGTTTCAATTGACTACGCCAAATTTCAGTCTGCCCGATGCGTTTACTAACGCGCACTCCAGCTGCATGAATATTGAACCAAACTACAGGGTCTTTTTTGTCGATCACCTTCCCAAGAATGAGTGCGATGGCCTGTTCAACGCCTAACGAGTAGAAAAGTCCATCAAAAAGGAGGGAGAAGAAGTCTTCTGGTGTAGTCCTTAGTAAATCCGGTGCAGCATGATTTGCTACCACGCTCGATTCAGCGCTTCTGTTGTAGCGGCACAATATGAGGAATACAAACAATACCGCCAATTCTGCGAGGTATTCATTTGCGCTGTTATCTTCGCAAGAGAGAACAAATCCCGGGAGACCTAAAAATCCTACCCGCAACATTTTCCTCTCGAAGAGGACGTCAATGTAGCAGGCCGACTCAGGCTCACCAAGAACAATGAACGATTCAGAAGGTAGACGATTCTCAATTAATTTCGCTAGCCTTAGACTGCTTGTTATCCCCTCAGAAGTATTTCTGACAGAGATTGTTATTGGTGAAGTTGATCGCTGATGAAGAAATTGTTTTCTAAGACTTGCAAGCTGTTCAATTGCCACAGGAGTTTCTACCTTATTCCAAGGAGTAAGGTGAGGTGCTGCATCAACTGAAGATGCAGTTGGTTTCATTCGCCAATGAATGTCGTGCATCCAGCACCACTTGAATGTTCCTGTCACTGCAAAATATCGGAGGAGAAGGACAGGGTCAGAGTGAGCCGCCCAATACTCAAAATGATCTCTATCTAAACTAAGAACATCCTCCTCATCATGTTTGTCTGTTGCTTTTAACTGACCATAAATACGAAGGCCAGTTGAATTGCCAGCTGTGTCGAATATCTCAATCTGTACGTCTATGCCATAGTCTTGCGGAAACTCATGCACCACCCACGTCTCGGGAAGAGCCGCTCGCAACGCTGTGAGTGACTTGCCTTCAAGTATGTGATTTCGATGGCGCTTCATAGTGATGAAATGGAAGTTTTCTGATAAAAAATCTTATTTGATTTGGGTGAGTGACAGCACCGAGCGTCTATCATTAATACCCATCACCGTGAATATCCGGTTATGGCACACAGCCGCTGAACGGCTTCGATGATACACCGCCTGAAACCTGCCCTTGAAAATTTTTCTCGGTTCAGAATTTAGCCTGCCTGATTGCTGACGGTCACGACGGGCTGTTGACGAGACACTGCCGACATTGTTAAGATGTCCGAAACCGCCACTTTTTTGCCCTTCATTTTTACAGAAAGCGGTCGTTCAAGTTCGCTAGCACATTATTAAATACCATCAAGCCGAGAAATCAACTTGAATGAAATCTCATCTGTTATTCGATTGTAGAGTTCTTCACCAGAGCTATTCGTTGGTTCGAAATTGATACCCACAATATCTTGTGGAATTCCAGGGAACGCGGTTCTGTCCAAGCGAACTGGAATGACTGCTCCATCTGAAATACGTGGGATAAAACACTCGCGTTCAAATGTAGGCCAAATTTTTTCTAGGTGATATTTGTCGAGGAGGCAAACAACAAATCGAGACTTATTGCTAAAAATATCGATGAAATTTTTGTGCCACGCTGTACCTAGATAGTTCACTTCAAAATGCTCATCATAGAACACTGAGCAATCCAGCATTGTGAGTTGATCTGCTATTGATCGAGCAATTGAACGGTTTTCACCAGCAAATGAAATTGCGAAATCAAATTCAAAATCACGTTCACCTGTTCTAAACCCGCAAGTTTTCCTCAATTCGTCCCAATTCAGATGCTTCACATAATAGAAAAGTGCTGGGTCTTCAATTGCGAATAGTTTTGTTTCTGAGTTGTAGTAAAAATACCGCTCACACACTATTTTTGATCCGATCAAAGTCGAGAGACGACTTTCCTTAATGTTGTTGATACTGCCGCGTACATCAGCATTTAAATTAGCCAACTCCGTTAAGTCGACAATGGAGCTGTCTTGTTCACTAACACACCTAAGCAATTTTAGGTATGGATCATTCGTTGATCTGAAACGATTTCCGCGACAAAACTCCTTCACCGCTTCTTGATATGCATGCTCCAATCTTTCGGTGACACGAGTTCGCATATCCCCCACACTAAAGCTCAGGGTAAGCTGATCGGAATTTGTTTCAGTTACATTATTAATAAGGCAAATTGATTGGCAAATAAGTTGAGTTAACCAGTAGTCCCCTTTTGATTCTTCAAATATTTTGCCGTGGTCATAAAACTTGATACCAAGCTTTTGCTCGCCCATGGAGATTAGTTCTGATGTTGTTTCGGGTGATGCCGGTTTGATGCGGTGGATGCCACATCGCTTGGAAATATCATGCACAAGGTGAATTAACTCACTTCCAACTTTGTTGATTCCAATAATCACAATTTTCGGATAGGCATTATCACCATACTCCTCGGCTGCGACTTTAATGATATTGGCTATCTTCTCCTGAGTATCTTTGTCCAATCGGTGAAAGTCATCCAATATATATTTCCCAGATTCCCCTCCATTTGCCAAGTGAAGAATCCTTGGAATATCTGCGGCCTTTCTTGCAGAAAGATATACAAATCCCGCTAGAGGAAGACACTCGTCAATAATTTTCTTGACGGTCGTTGTTTTGCCTGTTCCTGATTGTCCTTCAATGATAACCGGCTTCCCAGAATTTCGAATATCAACAAGTATTTCGTTGAAATTGGGAGGGCGCACATACGTAAATTTGGGCACTCCCTCTGTTCGGAATACGTCTTCTACTGGATAGTTCATGCTGTCACCGAGATATATAAAAGTTAACTATGGCTAACGTATGCATTCAGGCAGTTGCTGATGGTACTCTAGAACAGATAGGCGAATGGCAGCTAATGGCACACAGCCGTTATAGCGCCTCTTGAACATCATGCCACAAAGCGGCCATTCATGGCCAACTGTATCAGATCACCTATGACGGTCCGGTTAAGGCGAAAACCAGAAGATTAAAAGCGTTCGGAGATAGGAAACGGCGACTAGGCTTTTAAGGCACAATCGCCGTTTTCAATTTATGCCACAGACAATACCACCGGCATTCAAAACATTATTGTTTTGACAGTTCCCGCCATTCAAGACTTTATGTCACGAAACAACTGTTTCGTGACATAAAGTCTTGAATGGCGGAAACGCAAAATCAAGTGATTATGAACAGAAATTTTCAGTCAATTTCCTTTAATGTCTTGAACAGTGATCGAAAATCAAGATATTTCGTCATGCCTAAACAATAAAGTCTTGAACAGCGAACCTCCACCAAGGATCACCTACGAGAAGATCCATGCACAAATCCACTTTGACTCAGATTCTGACATACCGCCAAGTTTTTAAGCCCAGTAATTGTGCAGCATTTTTTGCAGCCGCTTTATCACCAAACGAAAGAACTTCTGAAATAATGAGTTCATCAAGCAGTGTGTACTCTCCAGCTTTTGTCGCTGATGTACTAATAAACTTGTACCATCGAATTTTATTTTCTGTTGTGGCAAAAATATAACTCATTATCCTCTCTTACTATTTTTTATATGTTAATCAGCGTCAAAATCTGAACACCCCATATATGCACCTAACAGGCTGTCGGATTTAAATCCGACAGTAACGCACTGATTTAAAATAATATAGCAGCTAACCCATTCACATACCAGCAGGTGGATATTTCCATTTCAACCGCTTTCCATTTGCGCTAAGCGGTATATCGTCAATCGCATTTTTCTTGCGCTTCAAATATCCGAAAATATCTTCAATTTCGAAAAAAGCCATCGTCGCCTGAGGCTGTCCGTGAAGATGAAACACCTGGCGCTGAAAATCTTCTCCACATGGCATATACGCATTACTACCACCGAAATCCCCATTGTTCGCAACAATAACTAATTGAAACATATGATAGTGAAGTGCCAAAGCCATTTGATCATAAGTTTTCACATCCCTATTAAGTGCTGGAATCGCGAAAACATCTGAACGATTACGTAAATCGTTAGCCAACGATAAGTCTGTCGCATCATAACAAATTGACGCTGTTAGCCACAACGCCACGTCTTCTGGTTTGTTTGACCAGTCATAGCCGACAAGTAGTTGATAGGGCCGAAATCCCTGTAAGACAGGGCCAACTGTGTTGAATTTTAATTCTTCAGGAGACAAATTCCCCTTCCCTTGGCGTAAAGTAACAACTTGTAAACCTTGAGTTGAACTCCGCTTGGGGATTACCCATAGGGCTGAATTCACAAGTGGCTCGCCAGCAAATAGCTCTTCGTGTGTAAGACCTGCCAGAATAATTGTCTTGTGCGCACGAGCAAATGGCTCGAGGTGTGTTTTAACATCAGCCGGATGAATCGATAGTTCTGGCAATATTAGCCAATCCAATCGACCAGCCTGCCCCTTATGCGTCTCTCGAAGATCAAGCATTCTCTCAATAGCCGCCAAGGTGGCCGACAAATGATTGCGATGTTTTTTTCGATAAGTCGGATCAGAAAACTTTAACGCCTCTGTTAACTCAGCTGCTGTTTTACCTTCTGGATTTGGAAAGTCATCGTATGAAGGTAAAACAGTTTGAACAACGCAAGCTCTCAAAGGCCTAGATTGTGTCGTTTTATCTGGCTTGGAAGCAAAACGTCGAAGCAATAATATGCCCGACGAACCCTGATCCACAGCAATTTCATTAAGCCGCTGTTCAAAAAGCGCTAAAAACCCACTCGGACCAACTTGTATATCCATTATTTCTGAAGCAAGACATCCTGGCCAACTTAGCAGTGAAATAAGCAGCTGCTCTATCCATTCTGAAATCGGCAACCAGTCATCACCAAATGCAGAAAATCCGCTATATAAACTATAACGACGCTGAAACCAATGACTCTCAGGAACTCGATATACAACGTTTTTTTCTTTCCAAGACGAAGGACGTACAGATTTTGTAAAATCAGACTTGCCCGTTAATACAAAGCGCAAAAGGTATCCGAGCTGAAAGCGCCAACGATGCTCAGTAGAACACCATCTTGGTGCTTGATAAATCGACCCCTTAGCAGATACCCTGCTTGGTTTAATTTTTACTTCTTGTAGATGACCATTGCTTTCATCTATTTTCAGGTACACGTCCGATGGTGTAACAACCTCAACGGTACGAGCCTCATCCAATGCACGCAGAAATTTTGATGCAAATTGCAGTATTGAAATTTCGTTGCGTAATGGATTGAACCTCCCATTTTGAATAACAACTTTTGATAGTGATAGCCAGCCTTCGCCATCCTCACGCCAATCGATGGATAAATCGTCTCGTAGACGTGCCGAGATATTCAGCAACAAATCTGTCCGACTTTCAAGAATTTCAGACGCAAATGATGGATCACGATCAGCGATTTCTTCAAGTCGACTGGATGAAATTCCAACACATGCAAGTGAAGTCGCTCTTTCACTATCGAGAAATGAGCGTCGCGACAACACCGCCAAAGAGGCAAAATCAGCCACCTTCATCCCGCCGCCATTGCCACGAAGATAATTAATCAATGTTTTGTATTGTATTGTTTCTGGGCTGCGTCCCGGCAGACTGAATGGTGCCTGACCAGGATTATTGACAGCAATAAACAACAGTGCCTGCTGCCTCAGATACCAAGGCAGACTCTGCTGAGGCAGCGAAATTAAGCGTATCGCCTCTTTTAACAAAATTCGTCTATAGACCACAAGATCGACTCCTGCCGGCAAGCATTCCCCATCCTCAACAAACCCCGTTTCAGTAGCGCCCGCACGAAGAATTTCAGAAAGACAATACCAAGCAACCCGTCTCGGCTCCTTTCGCTGACCACTTTTTTCTGTAAACGGCTTTAGCAATTCCAAAACATGGGTCAAGACGTCCCCCGCTGGCCATATGTCTAAACCAACACGAAGTAATCGAACATTAGATGGGTCTTCAAGCCAATTTTCGACAAGCCCCAATGCGAAAGCACGAGCTTCGTCGTCAAGATCACTTTGAGTTCTAGCGACCCGAGACAGCCTCAGCGACTCATCAGAGTCATCCTCATCGTCAACTGCTCGTTGTATGCACCTTTCTTCCAGCATAGGCCTGAGTGAGCGATAAGTGCTCCTAAAACGAGCTGCTGCAAAACGCGCAACGGATGCATCACGTACATCTGGAATAGGTGAGAATTGCCACCCTTGGGTTTCAGTTCGTTTTTCCGAGTATCGCTGCTGAGAACGAATCAACCCTTGAACTGCATCTAGGATATCCTCACCACCAATAGCATCAAAACCGCCAGAAACAGCCCACTGAATACGCTCCATCTTGCGACTCTGACGAATAAGTGGTCGTTCATCACCACGAAAGTATGCTGCTTTAGTTTTATCTTTGGATATAAACAATCCCGGCGCGCTTTCGTTCAACAAACGCTGCAACCAACCAACTACAAATTCTTCAATTTTATCCAACGACCAGTCAACACCGACGGTAAGAACAATCCGCAAATCATCAACATATCGGCTTGCATCCTGCACTGTAAGCCCCATCGCAATGTCTTTGAAAAAAGATTTGCGAAGTGCCTGATCAAAATCAAGCAACGCCACATTGGCGAAGAACCCAGCCGACACCAGACCTTGCGGCAAAGCCACCTTCGAAAAATCTGTCAATTCTGCCTGATGAGCATATATTTTTACATCAACTATGTCCTTGACATCCCACTCCCAATTCAACACACGAGTTGCAAGCTTAAAAAAATTTGGATCATCGCCTACTTGAGCAAGAGCATTGAGTTTTGCAGCCAGTAAATTTGGTTGAACTCGGTCGTAGAATTGCCGAAGATCGGAATGTACAACCACCGTTCTTAAGCCATTTACACTCTTGATCAAACTTGCAAGTGTTACTTTAGGTGACGCGTTTTCTTCAGCCACCACTTCTGGTCGATTTAGAAAAGTACGATAGTCTTGAAAGTATGAGCGGTAAAGCTTTGCTGATCCCCAACGGTGCCGCAAAAAATTATCGCTGACATCACAAAATAGACGATTCCCGTACGATATAACTCGCTCGCGGCCCTGTATATCGGAGATAGGGCCGCGAGGATCACCTTGCAGAGTCTCAACTCTGTCAGCGAGGCACATCATTAAAGCAGTGGCAGCAACTTGATCTTGGAGGCTGACATGCGCAAGTGGGCGGAGCTTGACAGTAGCATTGACTGACTTGTCAGGCTCCCACTTTGCATCCTTTGTAACTATCCAAGCCTGACTCTTTGGTGCAGGAACGATACGAAGAGGATCATTAACCCATTGCTCAGGCTTTGAAAAACGCTCTGCTAATTCAGCTATAAACTGTCGAAGATTAACGGTAGCCAGATCTAATTCAAGCGTATCCGCATACCAATTGTGATAACGAATATGAGAAACCGTTTTTTTCCATGCCTGAACAAGAACATAGTCCTGCGTCAGAAGATCGAGCTGCGGCGTGAGAAAATCTGTTTTCATATTGATATCAGAATTTGCAATTATTGAAGCGTCGCCGCGATTTCTCTGAAGCTGTTCAATCCAGCCTCAAGATTTTCGATGATTTCGCCCGCCAGCACATCCGGCTCGGGCAGGTTATCCAGATCAGCCAGGCTCTTGTCTTTCAGCCAGAAAATATCCAGACTGGTCTTGTCGCGCGCGACGATCTGCTCGTAGCTGTATTTGCGCCAGCGGCCTTCCGGATTTGTCGCCTCGTTCCAGCTCTCGCGGCGATCATGGCGGTTCTGGGGATTGTAGTCGGCGATGAACTCCTGCAAGTCTTCGAAGCGCAGTGGCTTCTTTTTCAGGGTGTGGTGAACATTGGTGCGGTAATCAAAAAACCAGACCTCTTTCGTCCACGGCTCTTTGCTGGCGGCGTGGTTGTCGAAGAACAACACGTTCGCCTTCACGCCGTTGGCATAGAAAATGCCGGTAGGCAGGCGCAATATGGTGTGCAGATCGGTGGTTTCCAGCAGTTTCTTGCGCACCGTCTCGCCCGCACCGCCCTCGAACAACACATTGTCCGGCACGACGACTGCCGCGCGTCCGGTGGTTTTCATCATGCTGCGGATATGCTGCACGAAGTTAAGCTGTTTGTTTGACGTAGTCGCCCAGAAGTCCTGTCGGTTGTAGGTCAGATCATCCTTTTCCTGCTCGCCTTCTTCATTGGTGAAACTCATCGCACTCTTCTTGCCGAAGGGAGGATTGGCCAGCACGTAGTCATAGGTCGCAGGTGAAGCGGCGACCAGCGCATCGTTGGGCGACACCATGCTCTCCCCGTCGATTTCGCCGATGTTATGCAGGAACATGTTCATCAGAGCCAGACGGCGCGTGCCCGCCACGATCTCGTTACCGAAGAAGGTCTCATGTTTGAGGAAAGCCTTCTGCGTCTTGTCCAGCTTGTGGGCTGTCACCAGATAATCGTAGGCCGCCAGAAAGAATCCACCCGTGCCGCAAGCCGGATCGGCGATCGTTTTATTCGGCTCGGGGCGCACACACTCCACCATCGCGCGGATCAGCGCGCGCGGCGTGAAGTATTGTCCCGCGCCGGATTTGGTGTCTTCCGCATTACGTTCCAGCAAGCCCTCGTAGATGTCGCCCTTCACATCCGCGCCCATCGTCACCCACTGCGTTTCATTCACCATGTCGATCAGGCGATACAGCTTGGCGGGGTCTTGAATCTTGTTTTGCGCCTTGGTGAAAATCGTTCCTAACATCCCCGGCTTGTTGCCCAGCTCGCGCAACAGCGTCACGTAATGAACTTCAAGTTCAGCACCGCGCTTCGCCTTCAGGCTCTGCCAGTTGTATTCGTCAGGGATACCCACCTTGCGGCTATACGGCGGCTGGCTGTATTCGTCTGCCATCTTCAGAAAGATCAGATAAGTGAGTTGCTCCAGATAGTCCCCATAGCCCACCCCGTCGTCGCGCAACGTGGTGCAGAAACTCCAGACTTTTGAAACGATAGATGCAGTTGCGTTCATGCGGTTACCTTATGCTCAATAGTTAATGCCGTTTCATTCTGTCCTAACTCTTCCATTGCCTTATCAAGGTGAGCTTGAGCATCTGCCTTATGTTTCTGTGCAAGTGCAATGGCTGCTGCAATTTCCTCTATGACGAATGGCGTTGCCTCCCTAATACCATCAAGAGCAATTTCCAGCCCGCGCGCAACTCTTGCTCTTGCGCCGGGGTGCAGCGCAATAAACACTCCTCCAGCGAGCAAAGCCAGCTTTACCCAATCAGGCGCTTTGCTGACACTTTCCACCAATGCCTTGCCCCCTGCAAACATCCCGGCTATTGCGACATAACCAATTTTTGCAAAAGCCACACCGCCAAACATAATTTGCAGTTCGATAGCTGTAGAGCGCGAGTAGTTGCGTAAGTGTGTAACGCATGTAACTGAAATATGAGCGCCGCCCATTTGTTTGATGTGTTTATCTTTGCTAATAACACCTGATGCCCCCAGCGTTTCTGCAAGTGCAATAAACTCGGCATCATCTGGATCAACACCATTTTTCAATACCCGGACTTTCTCCTCATCCGGCTCTGCAATCTTGATTCGTGATTTGTAGCTTGCCCACTCTGCGTGCATCTTATTTACATCAATCCCCTTCTCGGCAGCGATCAATGGCAAATGCTCATCAACTTCCTCAAAAAGTTTTGAAGGTGCGTAAAGGTCAATCGTTTCTGCTTCAAGCACCTCCATCAGGTCGGTTTTGGCTTCTGGATTTTTCCGCTCCATCACCAACCAAAGAAGGTCGCCAATAACGACATTGCTATCCACCACAAGCCGAAACTGCGCCGCAGTACCGAGTACGACACTCGATTCTTTCCAGTAGTTGAAAACAATCCGCAGCTCTTTCAGTTTCTCTGAACGGACAGTAAATACATCTTCCAAACGGAAGGAAGGTTTCCCCTTGCTCATGCGGTTTTTCTCCCGCGCTTCGAGCTAACAGATTGCTCTCGTTCAGCACGAATGCGCGCCAGCAGCGCTGAAGCGGGTTCGTCGTGCGGGTCTTGCGGCACCAGTTGGCCTGAGAAGGCTCGCTTCAGGATGGACTGGCGCAGGGTTTCGGCTTGTTGCAAAGAGGAAATGAGGGTTTGGTCGAGTTGGTCAACTTCGGATAAGCGTGCTTCAATTTCCATTTGAATTTGTTTCTGTTCTTCAATGCCGCACAGTGCAACAACCAGCGACTGAATTTCCCCTGTATTGATGTTGTTCACACCACTGGTTGATTTTGCCTTATGTTCAATCTGTTTTCTTACCGCATGAAGTGAGAATGTATTTAGCAAATATTGTGGAATCACAATACCCAGATGAGGGCGCAATCTAATCAAGTAGCCAGCGTACAAATAATCAACGTCTGCGCCAGAAACAAGCGCACATCGCCCGACAATTGAAACGCTACCATTTGAACGAATTATCAAAATGTCGCCGACGTTAAGTTTGTAGGTGGCTATTTCGTCGGTGGTGAATTGCGCAAACTTCAAATCCGAGGCATCAACCCTACCTGAAATTACATTAGGTATTCGCAGAACACCGACTCCATCCACTTCGTAGTCACATTTTTTCGAAGTGCCATAAGCTGGATCATCAATCACGGCGCCAACTCGCGTGTAATCCCACCCTCCCGGCAGTTCCGGCAATTCGGCCAGTTCTCCTTTGGTCAGCGGCGGCAAGACTTTCGTGGCTTTGGGTTTGCTGCCGCCGTTGGCTTGCCAGTCGGCGAACTGTTGCTGGTAGCGCGCGGTTCGTTCCTGCTGGATGCGCTTCAGCAAGGTATCGGCGGTTTCCAGTTTAGTCTGATTCTCTGCGCGCCACTGAGCGGTGAGTTTGCCCTCGAAGGCGTGTTTCAGAAGCGCCTGACGGTACACCTTGAGCTGCGCCTGAGCGGTTTTCAGGCTCTCGACGCCCTTGTCCAGCTCGGAAAACAGCTCCTCAATCTTGGCGACGATGCGGGTTTGTTCGTTTGCAGGAGGAAGTGGAATTAGCGACTTCACCAAATGCTGATAATGGCGAGCATAACCATGATTGGTTAAGTGCGTTGCAATGTGAAGCGTAAAATATTCAAGTAGTTTTGAATTGTAAAAAAGCTGTGGCTGCAAAACTTTTATACCATCTGCCCCGGCTGCAAAAGGCTGCTTTACAAATTTAACTACCCGCGTGTGATCTCCAAAAACCAGAACTGGCAACTCACAATCAACCAGTTTTTCTTTCTTATCAGTATATCCGCCGATGTAATCCTGTCCTTGGTCAAAAACCGGATAGGCTCCTTCGTTTAAATATTCCTTTTGCGGAATCTTTTTATCAGTGATGGTGATGTTAATAACGGCATCACTTATAGCCATAACTGCCCATGAATCAGGGAATTCATTCATTACGCGACCAACACTTCATTCAATTCGTCCAGCAACGGTTCCATCTTTGCTCCAAATAATTGATACATCTTGCCCATCCCGCCCTGCCCGTCGAACGGTGACATTTCCAGATCGTCGTGATCGACATGGAAGGAGGTTGCGACATGGTCGCGGATCATGCGCAACCAGTCCATTTGTTGTTCGTTGAATTTCTCAGCTCCGCCCGAGTGGTGCTTCATGATCCAGTTGCGGAAATTGCGCCGCACCACCCCGTCGAAGTCGGACAGCGTCTCATCCATGCCGCATACACGGCGGATCAGTGCGACCAGCGCGGTCAGTTCCTGTACAGGCTGCGCACCTTTATAGTCGTCAAGCTTCTGGTAGGCATGCCAGACATACAGGGGCGCGAGCTTGGGCTTGTCTATTTTCAGTTTATCCAATACCTGACGGATCAGGTCAAAGCTGAGTTCGCGCCTGCGGTATGGCTGGCTGAAGAAGATGGTGAGCGCAGCGATATTGTCCTGATTAGCTTGCAGATACGCGGCGAATTCATCGGCGATGGCCTGCGCGTTACCTGTAATATTCCTTTCCCAGCCCGCGCCGACCAGTTGATCCAGAGTGTCGTGGTCTATGGTCTGTTCCTTGTCGCGGCGGATGCTGTCTATCAGGCCGACCAGTTCGCCATTGAACACGCTGGCGACCTCAGCCACCAGTTGTTGCTGCGCCTGTTCGCGCTTATCATCGCCGGGGTCTGTGCCTGCGGGCAGACCGGCGAGTTGCAAGGCGCGCGCTTCGATATTGTCGGCATCGATTGCACCGAATAGCTTGCCTACCAACTGGTTTAACTCCAGCCCGCCTGCCGCCTCCCTGATGCGCCGCTGATCATCTACATCCAGTTGCTTGTTGAGTCGCGCCAGTCGCCCAGCCAGCGAGGACACCGTATCCTCGTCGGTCGCACCCATCATCACCGACATCGCCAGGTCTTTCAACGGCACACCGGGTTTAGTAATAAGCGGCTGACTGGCGGTCTTGAGTGACTTGGTGACACCGATGGCATCCACGATGACGTAATGGGTCTTGGCACTGACGGCGGAGGGCGTGACCTTGCGCAGCTCGTCCATGTCCAGCGTGCGCGTGCCACGGCCTTTCATCTGCTCGAAGTAGTTGCGGCTTTTCACGTCACGCATGAACAGCAAACATTCCAGCGGTTTGACATCCGTGCCGGTGGCGATCATGTCCACCGTGACGGCGATACGCGGGTAATAGGCGTTGCGAAAATCCGACAGCACCGACTTGGGGTCTTCCTCGATCTTGTAGGTGAGCTTCTTGCAGAAGGCGTTCCGCTCGTCGAATTCCTCGCGCACCATCTGGATGATGTCATCGGCATGGCTGTCGGTCTTGGCGAAGATCAGCGTCTTCGGCACCTCGCTACGACCGGGGAATATCTCCGGCAGGCTCTCGCGGAAGGTGCGTATCACGGTGCGTATCTGATCTGGATTAACGATATTGCGATCAAGCTGGGTGGCCGAATAGGCTTCGTCCTCGTCCTGCTGCTCCCAGCGCTTCTTGCGGGTGAGCTTCTCGCGCCGTTCGACCTGCTGGTGCGCCGGTATGACGCCACCCGCCTTGGTCACCTGCGTCTCGATGACATAAACCTCATTGCCGACGTTCACGCCATCGGCCACGGCCTTCTCGTGGTTGTAGTCACTGACCACGTTCTTCTTGAAGAACCCATAGGTGCGATTGTCCGGCGTGGCGGTGAGGCCGATCAGGCTGGCATCGAAGTAGTCTATGACCTGTTGCCACAAGTTGTAGATGGAGCGGTGACATTCATCAATGAAGATGAAGTCGAAAAACTCCGGCGGGACTTTCTCGTTATAGACCACCGGCATCGGCGCTTTCGGTTGCGCCATTTCTGCGGGGTTCAATTCTTCTGCGGCCTCGTCCAAATCTTTGTCTTTCAGGATGGCATACAGGCGCTGGATGGTGCTGATGCACACTTGGGAGTCGCGGGCGACAAACGACGACTTGAGCCGCTGCACGTTGTACAGCTCGGTGAACTTGCGGTTATCGTCTGTCGGCACGTAGGACATCATTTCCTGCTCTGCCTGTTCGCCCAGATTCTTGGTGTCCACCAGGAACAGGATGCGTTTGCCGCGTGCGTGCTTAAGCAGGCGATAGATGGACGTGATGGCGGTGTAAGTCTTGCCCGCACCGGTCGCCATCTGGATCAGCGCGCGCGGACGGTCAGCCTTAAAGGATGCCTCCAGATTCACAATGGCGGTTTCCTGACAGTCGCGCAGGCGCAGTTCTCTGGCAGGAAGTTGATTCGGATTGAGTATGGGTATGTGCTGCAAACGCTCACGCAGCGAATCAGACTGAGCCAGCCATTCCTTGAGCGTTTCGGGACGATGAAAACTGAACACTTCGCGGGAACGCGGCTTGGGATCGCGGCCATCGGTAAAGCGGGTGATGATGCCGGTGCTCTCGTACAGAAATGGCAAAGGCTCTTTATTGTTCACCCATTTCAGCGTTGCGGAAGCATAGCCTTCGGTCTGCGTTTCCACTTCGGTGATCTTGTGACCCAGCTCTTCCTTCTTGGCCTCGATCACGCCGACAGCTTTTTTATCCACAAACAGCACGTAGTCTGCCGGGCCGACGTCAGTCTGGTATTCACGCACCGCCTGTCCCAGCCCGGCGCTCAGGTCGATTTTCTTAGCAGACTGCACAACCCAACCCGCCTGCCGGAGCAGCGCGTCAATGTTATCGCGGGCTTTCTGTTCTGGGTTCTGGTTTTCGGTCATTGCGTGATCAGACGGATTGAAGGAGCCTGACGGATAATATAAGAAGCCGTGATATCAATGTAAAACAATTTCAGCCGATTTATAGCATTCAACCAATCACTTCAAAACTCAGCCTACATACATGGCAAATTCTGGGTTAGCCACTCGCGATCATTCCGATGTAACCATGAAACCCCATTGCCTGGAACATTTCGCATTATTTTAAGTGGCACTCCCCGAAACCGTTCAATTAACGCAATAAAATTTGCCCTATATTCAGCCCTGCGGCGCTCAAAATCATTTATTCGCCAAGCGTCCCGCAAGGCAGGATTTCTGGCCATCAAGTCCTTCAAAAGGGTTTTCTTGATTCCCGTTTTTTGCAGTATTTCAACACGCGAAAATCCTTGGATGATCATTGCCAGAATTTCTTCTCCAAGAACCGTATTAACCACATGCGAGCGCCGTTGATATGCAATCCCTTCCTGTTTACATACACGAATTGCAACACACAACGGTATACCAAGAGTCGAAGCGGCGCTACTCAACGATTTATGTTCAACCTCGACAAGGCGTTTGAGTTCAGACTTCCACGATTCACCCACCATCTCCTCCAGGGCATCAGTTCCGCCTTGAACATGAACTTGGCGTACCCTTTCATAAACAGCGTCAAATTCAACAACCGACTCAAACAGAAAAGCGATCAGCAATATATGTTTGACCGGATGCCGCCGCCAATCAAAGTGACGCATCAGCAATCCCAACATTCCGGCATGCTCACTTTGAACACCCTTCACCACCTCAAATCCCGGGATATCGTCCATCTCACGATAGTATTTCAGGAACAATGGCCGAACCAGTGCCAGCTTGACTGACCCATCTGTAAATAACCACTCTCGCTCCTTTGCGCGGAGCAAATAGGTATAGCGAAGCAGCTGGTGATCGAAGTGTTGTCCGCGAAGTTGTGCAAAGTGTGCACTGAGTTCGGCTATCCAAAGCAGTTTGGATTTAGTTACAGCCGAACTGGTTGCCGGCCCAATCCATTCTTCTGCGGTCACATCCTCCGGCAACAACCATCGGCGGAGATCCCGAGGCTGATACTCGCGCTTCAATGCATTAAGCATTCTATGGTGCTTACGACAGATCCAGACGGAAGGCCACTGGTGCTCAAGATGCCATCTACTCACCGAAGATTGCTTCATATCCTCCCGAATACAATCCTGACAGGATTTTAGGGGAAAAAATGCGCCCACCCGACTTGGCAGAATACCAAGCGCCGATTTCACCTTTTCAACTGAAGTGCCGCGCATCTGCGCCAGTACATTGCTCGCGCCTTGCGCATCCTGAAATGGCGCAAAAAATCCGAAGAGAGTCCGCTCATAGGCAAGCGTCTCAGCATCCCCTATCAGCCCTCGGGTGATTTCAACTAACTGCTGAAGGTGAGACGGAAAATCTGTCCTGAGCCCGGCACGCCGATCACCAAAGAGCTGAATACTGGATTGCTTGGCCAGCGCATTCCCACTTAACCGATGATATCGCGCAGCCCAACTGAACAACGTCTCACCCTCTGTCAGCAATGGCAGAAAAGCAGGATAGGTAGCAAATATCTCGGTAGAAATAGCCAGCGCAGGTGATTCCATGTCAGTTTCTCAGACAGGAATTGGCTTTGAATTTGGTAAACGTTCGCGTCGGATATAACGCCGACCAGTGACATAGAAATCTTGATCTGGATTCGGCCCACGCCAATCCTTTGGCATCCCCAGGTTTTGCAGAATAGAAATAATAAGATTCGGTGATAGTCCTCCCTGCCCGCCAATCTGCGATAAGTGTTGGAATACAGCAACTCCCTTATGTGATTCCAACTTTGCCAGCTTTACGAGCTTACTTCCTCTCCCCGCATGCTCTGGATATTTATGTATAACCCATACCATGCACCTCGCATAAAAATGCCATTGCGACTCGCGACATTGTTCCAGTGCGGCATAAACCAGAGGAAACTTTAAGGCATTTGGCCAAGTAGAGCCTTTCACTGTGGCTTCTACGAGCAGCCTGTTCATGGTTATTTTCACGGGTTTCTCTGCGCTCGCATACAGCAACACCGAAGCAGCCTGAATCGCTTCTGCCCATTTCTCATCAGCCTGTCGGTCATAAAGTGTTGTGCGTTTCTGGGATGAGGGAGTTCTGGACTTTCTGGGCGAATCATTAGAAATCCGTGCCAAAATCCTTTGCGGAGCATCAGGATCAAACTTGACGAGCCTCTTCATGGCACCGAACTGGTAAATCCACAGATCTTCCAACCCGTAGCTATTGCGGACGGCGGCCTCTGTCAGCATATCGAGCAGATCAACTCCGGCAAGTACCTTTCTACTTCGGCGCGGTGCTGCCTCATTTTCCTCGCGATGCAATAGTGTACCGACCGAACTTGGTGAAGTGATAGTTTCACTCTGGCCCAACTTGACCGAATTAAGGAAAAGTTTAGCTTCGCGAAACAGAAAGTGTGCAAACAGCAAGTGCCTGCCAAGAGGCGCTTCTTGTGCTGAGGTAGCACTAAGAAGGTTGAGCCAACCACTCAACCGGCCTTTACGATGAGCAAAGTCCATTTTTTTAAGCTGTTCCTGATCGTAACTTTCCTCAATCGCAGCCAATAACTTTGTTCTGGCAATCTGATTTTTACCCCTGCGGAATCCCAATGCCAATATACGGTTCTTATAGACTTTGACAAGCAACTCTGGCTCGATGGCCTCCGCCCCATACAATAAATCCTTAGCAAATCGTGCAAATTCGACCTCCATGGGTGTGGCTTGCTCTTCAATATTGGCAAAACTATCTATGGCTCGCCCACAAGCACAGGCTTTCCACGGTGACAAAATCAAACTCTTGGGTATCTCAAATGGACATTTACAGGAGGGGCATCGCTCAATTGTTTTTGTTTCATGCTTCCAACAGGCCGTGACGCCAGGTATCTGGTGAGCGCGGTGAATGTAAGGCGTTCCATGGTTATCCATGTCTTCGACAACACAGCTCAAGCATAAATGCGTGATTCCAGACTCACCCACAATACGTCTTGGCACTTCCGTTTTCATACTTTGATATTTTTGACCTGCAGCACCCTCATAGGTCATCCGCCCGAATGTCTGGAACAACGGAAGAAGCGTACCCTCTTCGACCAATACGGCATGATTCGCATCAGGACATCCCGGCAACCTCTTTGCAAGCCTCTCAATATGATGGGGGACCCAATAAGTCAAACTGAACGGAGCCGCCTGAAACAACTCATCATATGTAGCTCGCTCTGTCCGATTCCCACGCAAAATATGATATCGAGCGATCTGTGAAATAATTGCCTCATCAGGAAACGGCGCGTTGAAGAATGGCAGCGTCTTGCCCTGAAATTTATCTACTTGAAATTCATTCATTACAGCCACAGGTACGTTCCCTTTCTACTATTCTCACCCAAATTTTTTTTGCTCAGCCATTTCTTAGCAATAAAACCCAAGCAATTGAACTTTAACGTCATGATCTGTTTTATTTATTGTTGCGGCTCCCCCAATAGAGCATCAAATCCAGCGATCAAAACTTCTTGCAGGCCACTATGGCGAATATCACCAGCCTCTAGAGTTGAACGAATATCTGCTTGTCGCTGGGCTTTATTAGACTTGCGCGTACGATTCCTCTTGATATTTTCGAGAGACTGTGCGGACACTGGCTTTTTTGTAGGCTGCTTCGTTTTGGCCGAACCTTCATCCTCAACAGGTTTGGACTTCCCCCCCGGTGCGGTAGACGTATTCCGCAACTCAAACATCGCTGATGATTTTGGAATAATTAAACCCCACATTGCGGCGTATCGTTCCCATGGGACATCAATGAAGTCCATGAGCAGCAAAGGATTTCGATCGCGAAAACCGCAAATCAGATTTCGGTCGCCTTCACTAAAATCGGGGCCATTGAATACTTGCTCCATGTGCGCTTCAGTGACAGTCTTTTCACCGAGGTCAATTGCCAGTCGCTGTGAGCCCACCCGAATGCGACATGCATAGTCTCTAATACCTCCGCTGTAACGAAAAATAACTAATCCATCGCAATCATCAACCGGAGAAGGCTCTGGCATGACGTTATAGAGCCACAACGCAGGTACCAAGCATTTCTGCCAATCGAAATCATTCGCCTCCATGGGGTGCATCTCAAATGATCCGCCTGAACCAATTCTCCGCATATCTTGAGAAAATGTGTCGAGCTCCGCCATACCATATGGATTTCCCATCAAGACAATTGGAATTCCAAAATTCAGTAGTCGCAGGAAAAATGTCGCTGCTAGCGTACCCCGCGCGCCTGAGAAATTGCGGTGTTGAATCTCGTCGATGACCAACACACCGAGCCCGTGATTTCGAAAAATGATGCCAATATGAACGGCAAGCTTTTCATTGCTCAATCCCGTTAAAGAACGATCTTGCGAGTAATCACTTCCAATCACCTCATCAAGCGAATGCAGAATTTGTAGCAATAAGCCACCAAGCGAACCATCATGACTCATGGCCACATACAACCATACGACCTGGGTCATGTGCGTCCATCCAGCTTCATCGCAGCGGCCATGCTGTATTTTTTGCGTAAGTATTTCTAGCGCACGCACAATTTCATAAGACTTGCCAACACCCGTGACACCTGAGATTCGCATCCCTTTTGCATAGGTTGCTCGCCATGGAAGAGTTGTAATTTCTTTACCCGCAAAGCCTGCGAGATCCATGGTCGCTTTACGCACACTTGGTTGCCTCGGGTCTCGTGCGAGGTATCCTCGGCGGATCAGACGATATAAGCGCGAAGCAATATCCAAAGATCTCGTGTTTGGTTCAAACATTTCGTCTTGCATACGGTCGAGTAAATCAAGCCGCTCTTGATCACTTAATTTACTGACATCAATTCCATCAAGCGGCCAACGCGCTAAACGCGTTTCAATCCCATCGGTGGCCAATAGATGCTCGATATGCACAAGAAATGGATTTTCCCCAGATTTTTTTCCGCTATTATTAAACGAGTTATTTGACTTCATCAGTGACTCCTAATACTTTTCTTTGTGCATGGAAATTTTTCAGCCTTTCAAGCATGAATGCATCTATGTCACTTGCTATTGGCTGACCCGCCGCATTAGCTTCACGTGGAGAGTTGTTTGACGAATCCGTTATGTCATACGTGCTTTGTGGTGTAGTTTCACCGGATGCACGTTTAGCAGCTTCGTCCATCTGTGCACGCTCTTCCTCAGCCTGGTTTTCGCGGACACTAGAACGATCCGTTTTAGGTTTAGGTCCGGCATTTACCATAGACTGAGCAAGTTTCTTTTTGTGAATAGCACTCGCCTGCTCTTCATCCCGACTGGAACGCATATCAACAGCGTCCTGGTCTTGTTGCGATGCAGTTTCAATGCTTCGCTCCCTATCCACATCATTCATAACGCCGATATCATTCAGGCAACCTTCATGAACAAGCAATGGATCGTTCGAAGTATTTTTGATGACATGCACCCCGTTTTTATCAAAAAAGTAAATCTGAGAAAGGTCATCCGGTTTTACCTTAACTTCAATGTGCTTTTTTCCGCCATTTAGTGCAGAACGAATAAGCCCTGATGTAGCCAGATAACTATCGTTAAAAACCACCTTGGACAATAACTCTACCGATCCACCTTTATTCGCTCGGTGCAAAATCAAACCATTACGTCTGATTGATGCCGTATATGTTGTAAGCAAATGTGATTTCAGCAAGACCGAATCAATGGGCTTGCCCGCGACATAACCTTTTTGTTGCGCCCATCGATACATCTCAATGCGAGTTGGCTCCACATTATCTCGACGCATTTCGGTGGTAAGTAAATGAGGGACTTTTTGCTTGGTATTACGCCAATGAATCCATAAAATCAGAAGGCGCATGTACTGATAATGGTTCAGTAACGCCTTAGATATTGCTAAAGGTTGGCCGCGCTTCCGCTGTTTGCCTTTTGTCGTTCCAATCAGGTGATGATTCAACCCGGCGTTACGTGAGTGGTGACCAGATTCAGATACTGAATTTAAATCAGGTCGTCCAGATTTAATAAACTCAATTCTCGATCCCAGTTTTCTGACATTTTCATCAATTCCCTTGATACATCTAAGCTCGCCGTTATCTGACAAAATTCGTGAACTAAATACGTAGGGAAAGTCTTCTGAAGGCAAATCAGCTAGTCCATATCGAGCAAGTTCATCTGTTTTATCAAGCGCTGCGCATAAAATTGCCATGTTTGCGTCATCAGCACCAACCCCACCAATTGCAACGTGCCATCCCACAACCAAATCGAAGCCAATATCAGTCACTACAATAGCTCGTCCCACTCCGATTGGTCTCAGAGGATCAAAGCAAGTCACTAAATTGACATCAATTGGAGAGGCATCTATTGAACACGCTTGCCCAAAGGCAATTACGCCGTCTCGTGCAGAACCGATTAATTCACGGTGATTTTTTAGCCACTCACCTTCTCCCATGATGCGACGCGTTGCGGCACCATCGTCCTCTTTAAGTGGGCCGTGATATCGGAACTCCCTCAAGGTTGGGCGCAACTCTGCATTTAACAAATCTGCCGTGTAATATCCATTTTTTAGCGAATATCCAGTGTTGTAAAACGCAGATGTCGTTGCCCAGAACGCATCCTCAACTTTAGTTCCTGGGCGAACAAACATCCTCCAACCATCTTTTAAATTTTGACGATCTTCTTCTGTCAGAATCTTTCCCTCAAGGGCAACGTTCCCCATTAAAGCGGCTGCGTTTTTACGTCCCACTTTTTTGCTTGTAGCTATACGTGGTGCTGCAGGGGCTCCACATGCTGCATAATTTGAAAGCAAAGCATTCTTGATACAACCGTATGCAAAATATCGATGTATAACATCTAACATTTGCCCCTTGCTGACCCTGGCCTCCACAGCTCGCAAACCGGCTCTGACTTTTAATTCCATAAAATCTGTCAGTACACCATTGGCATAGTCATCAATTATCGGACTGATCAATTCCCACTTCCTATCTCTATCCTGAATCATTTGTGACTCAGAACTGTTCTTTCCAGGAGGATATTCGAGGCGAATAGCTTCATCTGACATGCTCCATATTGGGGAATGATCTATTGATGTTTCACAAATCAGCTTTTGGGTTTCCCATGAATTCAGGTCACTCAGACGCTTAGTGACAAAGCCTTTTACATAATAATTTTTTTGTTTGGCACCTTCGTTTTGTCTCGGACCATTAGGAATTTCAATTAGGACGACCACATCGTCTGATAGCAAAATTTGTAATACGCGAAAAAAACCCTGCAAAGGAGACTGATCGCTTATGTTTTTATAAATTTTTCCGACTGCGATTGTCATTTCCAATCACCCCCGAATATTTTTTGTCGTAACGCTGACCGCAGCGCTACGCCACCAACTTTGGCAGGATGAGATGTCAAAACACGAACAGTTGGATCAATGTCGATTTTTTGGACCCACGCACAATGCCTAAAAAGTAACCATGCTGAATCTAACGTGATGGAAAGCAAGCCAGTCGATTCTGTAACTAATTCGGCTATGGAAAGATCATTGGTATTATTGAAGTGATCAGTGAACCGATCAACAAGAGGAATCAGTTCAGGAGCGCAGTGTAGAGTCGAGCAGTCAAGCCACCATTCCAACTGCCCTGCCATTAAACCGGGAACTATCGCAGCGCTTGTAACAATATATCCAGCATTAATTTCATCAAAGTACCGCCGCTCCAACTCTAGTCGCTCAAGCGTCCTGATTTTCACTTCCTCATCATGCTCAATTATTGGCTTCGATGAAAATCCGACAAATTTAAAACCACTACGTAATGGCGCCATCGCCAACAAATCAATCGTCGCAACATAAGGAATTTTTGTTCCGAACTCGACCCCGTGCACAATCCCTGCTTCTTGTGCTATCGCCAATAACCCGCGAGACCAAGCAAACTTAACACCTTCTGTTCCTCTGGCCCCTTCCATGGGATGTGGATGTGAAATCGGCCACAGCGGATACTGCTCACGTAGATCCCAAACACCAAGCCACAAAAGAGCCAGCGCGGTGTGATATTCACCCCTTGAAAAATAATGGGCTGTACGCCCCAACGGTGGCATCCAAGTAACAACCTGGTTGGATTCAGATGAAGAATTTTTTCGTCTAATCTGCAGCCAAGGCTGATAACCAACTCCATGCCCTTGACCAAATCCAGAGCGAATCTGCTCGCTGAGCTTTTTTTGCGTCATCACCTTTGAACTTCGAGGTTTCCTGACTAAGCTATTGGTTGATTGAGTTGTCACCATCGACTCATCATCAGCACATTGCCGTAATGATTTGTTATTGCCTGAAACCATCTCATTCCCCACCGGCCAGAGTATCAACTGGGTGCACTTCACCCTTAGTGACAGGCCGCATTAATATTACAAACAGAAATTACCAAAAATGTAGGTACGAACATCCCCGAGTCGGCATTTACCAACTACATTTTGGGTATGAGTTTTATGAATGGCTTGACACCCGAACGGGCAAAAGACGATACTCCAAATTCGAGGTCGGGGAGCGTCAGTTACCCGAGAGGGCAAGCCGAAAGGTTTGCCCTTTTTACATTTTGGCCTCCATTCCGTGACTATTTTGATATCGCCGCTTGATACGTAACGGCGTGCTCTTGTTCGGCAAATTAAAATTTAGCGGCAAACTCAGTGCTGTTTCGATTAATTCAATTTGAATGGGATGCAGTCGATCGATCTGCTGCCGAAGCTTGTGACAGAGCCGGTAAACTTCGGCAGATGCTTCAGGAGGAATGCTAAATTTCCGTTGCGAGGCTGCAACAGCTTCATTCAGCGTGTGCTGCTCTTCCAGAGATAGTTGCAGCACGCCGATCAATTTCTTCAGAAACTCATCCGTGGGTGGCCCTTTAAGACCCAGTTCAAGCGCTGAAACATAGCTCTGCTCATAACCAACCAGCTCAGCCAACTCCGTTTGCCGGAGGCCACGCCTGACTCGAAGAAATTTCAGCTGATTTGAGAAGGGACTCATTTACTTAAACCGATAGCAGTTATTTCCGCAAATGGTAATGCAATAAAACCCACAACGCAATAAAAATATCCTTTTATAACAAGATGTTACTTTAAGTAACATTTGACACCTGGCGGTATTAATATGGTCTAAATTGTTACTGTAAGTGATATTTATCTGTATAAATAAGTGACCCGCTTAGCATTGTGCTTAAAAGTCTGGTTGTCGGCCTTATGTGAAGCTTCACATAAGGCCGATTATGTAGACTGCCTGATTATGTGGACTTGATGCTCTGTGCCCACCCTGAGACCTTGGTTGGTACGGATGGCGTCAATGCAACGGTCTACATAATCCGCAATTCACCAAGGGTATGGAGTTGTTGACGAGGTGACACTCACATCATCGTCATCGTCATCGTCATCGTCATCGTCATCGTCATCGTCATCGTCATCGTCATCGCGGCATATCCAGCCCCTGTGGGGTCTCACGGTTAATCCATGACCGATTTGGCTTTTACAGGCAGTTGTCTAGATCCAGAAATTATGTCGACTTCGCATAATCAATTTCTTCGGAGAAGTCGCTTGGTGCTTGGCTTCCGCGATAATTTACTCTTGCGATTCTCCATAATCGAGCGGTCTACATAATCGGCCTTATGTGGAGCGCTACATAAGGCCGAGTTACAGTCATCGTCCATTGTGGACAAAGGTGATTTGCTGATATGTGTGCGTGTTTGGTATGAAGTAATGTCCGCAAACCGCTACTATCATGGCTGGCGGCTGCACATCACCATGAAGCGGTTCAGTTAGAGCGTAGATCTGCGCAAAGCTTGCAGGTTGGATAAGACGCGTGCATAAAAAGCGCCTCCCACATCCCCAGATTCAAGCGATAGTTGAAAAAGTTGAGAAGTGACCGCTTCGAACTCGTTCTCCGACATGAAGTCGACTCTGGCAGCCCATGTCGCAAACTTAGTGCATTCATCTTTGAAGCACTGGATATTACGATTCCTTGCGCAGTTCGGCTCTTTCCAGTAATCCAGTTGCGCCTGATCAAAGCGTTGCTGTTGAAAGGGAGTGAAGTTGAGGTTGTTCATAGTATTTACTTATACCACAAGCTACGTGTCATTTTCACGCGCAAGCTAGATGTGGATATACGGAATATTGGAAGTAGAATAGATGTCCTTGTTATTGTATTGGTAATCAGATGCGCATTACCGCCACTCAACTTGCAGATTGGGCTGACACCAAAGCGGCTCAAACAGATCTTCCACGGTTGACCCGGCGTCTATGCTTCGATGCTGGTTCAACCCGCCAAATCGCTTTTCCTGCAGGTGATTCGACCTATACGCCTGGATGGGATGGCGTTCTCTACAGCGAGCAAGGTAATGCTTGGGTTCCGGCAGGCCTATCCTGTTGGGAAATGGGTTGTGACAAAGGAATAACCAGTAAGGCTAATGGTGATTACCAGAAGCGTACTGAGCAAACCACGGAAGCCGAGCGCTTAACCACGACTTTTGTCTTTATCACTCCCAGACGTTGGAGCACTAAATCCAAATGGCTTGTTGGGCGTCGCGTGAAAGCGGAATGGGCCAATGTGTTGGCTTTCGATGCTGACGATCTGGAACAATGGCTTGAGCAGGCTCCAGCTGTTGCACTGCAATTTGCGGAAGAACTCGGGTTCAGTGGTTGGGGAGTTGAAAGCACGGCACTCTACTGGCAGTTGTGGTCGAAGCAATGCTCACCCGCGATTACACCGGAGGCTTTTTTCATTGACCGCGCTCAAACACGAGAGCGATTAACCGAAAAAATCAACGAGTGCTTGCGCCTGAACACACAACACACTCTCGCAGTTAGTGCCGACAGTCTAGAGGAGGCCGCCGCTTTTGTGGTTGCCGTCTTGAATGGACATCCAGAACTCGCAAGTTTAGCGCTTGTAGTGACTGCTCCAGAGGGCTGGCGATTCGTGGAAGTGAATCGCCAACTGCGCATTGCCATTGCTGCGCGCACCGAAATTGCGACGACTCCGACTCTGCGCGATGGCTTGCTCGTCATTGTTCCCCATGCAGTCGGAGATGTTGCCGGAAAGCCGCAAGGCGATGAGATCATTCTGGAACGGCCAAAAATTTACGACTTCGAGAAAGCGTTGGTTTCCATCGGCATGGAGGAGTCCGACGCCAACCGATATGCACTTACCACCGGGCGCTCATGGTCTGTTTTGCGCCGTCAACGCGCCACCAATCCCGCTATTCGTCGTCCCGCATGGCTCAAAGCATTTCAAGCGCCAAGCCTTGCGACTTTGTGCCTGCTTGGTGCGTGGTCGGAAAACAAAGAAGCGGATCGGTTAGTTGTCAGTCAATTGGCTGACAAGCCCTATGAGGAAATTGAGCGTGATCTTCGCGAGCTATCTCAACTGGACGATTCTCCAGTTTTGAAAATTGGCGTGGTGTGGAAAGCAAAATCTCCATTGGAATTGCTTGACATGATTGGAGGCCGCATCACTCGCGACCAACTAGACAGATTCTTTCGCATCGCTCAAGAAATTCTCGCCGCCCCAGACCCGCAACTGGAGTTGCCGAACGAGGAAAGATACGCAGCCCAGATACACGGCAAGATCAGACCGCATTCCGAATTGCTAATCGACTCCCTTTGTGATGCTCTGGTCAAGCTGGCAGTTCGCGGGGCAGACCAGCCTGGCCTTCAGACTTTGCGGGTTGAAGATCGTGTGAGTTTATTTGTTCGCGATCTATTTGAGGCCGCAGACGGGGAGCGCTGGCTTTCGCTTGCCTCCTATCTGCCTGCTTTGGCAGAGGCTGCACCGGAATCCTTTTTGCAGGCAATCGAGAAAAGTTTTGCAAAACCTGATGCGCCAGTGACAAGATTGTTAACCGAAACTGATGCGTCCGGTTCTTTCGGAGGACGCTGCTGGCATGCTGGTCTGCTCTGGGCGTTGGAGACATTGGCTTGGGCACCCAAGCGGCTGGCTCGTGTGGCGCTTGTATTGGCTCAATTAAGCCATATACCAATAAAGGGGAATTGGGGTAACTTGCCGAAGAATTCATTATTTGGCTTATTCCGTACTTGGCTACCGCAGACGGCGGCTGATGTGCAGCAACGGATAAAAGTTCTCGACCTTCTGATAGCAAGAGAACCCGAAATAGCATTTAATATACTCGAAGGACTTTTGCCAAGCGGACAACAGTTTGCTACACCAGCGGTTCGACCAAAATGGAGGGACGACGATGCTGGCGCAGGGCGCGCTGTTACACATGAAGAGTATTGGCAGATGCACCAGGCAGCAAGAAAACAATTGATTCAATGCAGTGCAGGAAACGCAAGGAATATCGCCAAACTGTTTAAGAATACCGACTTGCGCGATGTGCAAGAACTTGCCAAGGTATTGGTTTTAGCGGAGCCGTTCACTCTGCCATCCGCCACCGATGAGGATAGAGAAGCCATTCGTTCCAAGCTGAGACAAAAAATTCATTGGCACCGTAATTACGACAACATACAGAGTGCGGACTTGGATGAGTTGCTGAATGCTATCGAATCACTGTATGAGCGACTGGAACCGATTGATTTGCTAATTCGTCATCGCTGGCTATTCTCGAACCACTGGCCGGATTTGCCCGTCAGGACGCGAGACGAGGACATCGGTGCTAGGTGTGGGTTGCAAGAAACGACCAGAAATTCTGCATTAATCGAAGTGTTTCAATTGCTCGGCATGGAGGGCGTTGAGCGTTTGATACGGGAATGTGGCGACGCTGGCATAGTCGGCTCGGCCTTGGCCGCGACAGGATGCGGCAAGGATAAATGGGCTGAGTGGATAGCGAAAAAGGGTAATGAATTTACTCCCGGCGAAACTATGACATTCTGCATCTCTGGCTTGTTGTGCTGGCTACAGGAACCTGAGTCCACAAAGCTCATCAGTGAAGTGTTGGCGCTAGCAGGCACTCAAATGTGGAGCGCTGAAAGACGAGCCCGATTCCTCGTGTTGGCGCGAACCGAACGGGCAAACTGGGAGCAAGTAGCAGCCTGTGGAACCGGAACGGAGCAAGCCTATTGGTCATTGGTCAATCCAGGTCTCTTGCGGGGTGAGGATGCCAATATGGATTTTGTGTTGCGCAAATTACTCGAAGCAAAACGCCCGAGAACTGCCTTGCGCTGCTGCCAATATGACTTGAAACAGGTGGATGCCAAATTACTTTTCGAGATGTTGCAACTCTTCATGCAGGGAGAAGAACCACAAGGTATGTTGCCGGACTCTTGGCATCTGGGCGAGATGCTGACGTATTTGGAGAAATCTGGGGAAATCGACAAATCAGCGCTCATCCAGCTTGAGTTCGGATTGTTTCCTGCACTCAGATATGGGCATGAGTCAAGTGCGGCCTTGCTATACCACTCCATTATGACGGAGCCTGCGCTTTTCGCCGAATTGATAACCATCCGCTACAAGCCTGCGCATGGGGAGCGAGAGGAGCCTGTTACTGATGCACTCGGAGATTCTGCGGGAACTGTATGGAGTATTTTGCATTGTTGCGCGCGCCAGCCTGGAACGCGAGCGGATGGGACCATAGATCACGATGCGTTTAGGCAGTTTATCAAAGATGCGCGTGAACTTTGCCGACAAGCGGACCGGCTTGATGTATGCGATAGCACCATAGGTCAGATACTTGCCCATGCTCCATCAGGCGAAGATGGCCTGTGGCCATTTGAGCCAGCGAGAGAGGAGTTGGAGCCTCTGGATAGAGAGGCAATGCGCAACGGATTCATAGTTGGCACAACACATAACAAGCGTGGAGTAACGAGCCGAGGTATGTGGGATGGCGGTGCGCAGGAGCGTGATTTAGCAGATCACTACCGGAGCTTCGCAGATAAGCTGCATCTCTCACAACCCAACATTGCCAACTTGCTGGAACAGATTGCGCGAAGCTACGAACAAGATGGGAAGCGCGAAGACACTGAGGCAAATCTTCGCAAAGAGGGATATTGATTACAAAGCGGACTTCCCTGCAAGCTGTACCAGCAGCCACTCATGGAAATTGCCACAGTCCGGTTAGGCCGAAAACCAGAATATCAAAGAAGTATTCGAAGATAGAAAACGGCGACTAGCTTCCAAAGCCTAGTCGCCGTAATAAATTTGAACTCCATCAAAAAACAATCCCGTTCAAGACTTTATTGTTTGGCACTTTCTCGCCATTCAAGACTTTATTGTTCTGTTCAAGACTTTATTGTCACGAAACAACAACAATTGACTACCAGCCTGATTCGCGTTCCGGCGTGGCGGTAATCTTGTGTATGCTCAAATCTGCGCCGTTAAATTCTTCTTCGGCATCCAGACGGATGCCCACCAGTTTTTTGATCACCCCGTAGACCAGATAGCCGCCCGCAAAGGCGATGGTCACACCCAGCAATGTCCCGATCAGTTGCGACATGAAGCTCACTCCGCCCAGGCCGCCGAAGGCCTTAAGCCCGAAGATGCCCGCAGCGATTCCGCCCCATGCGCCGCACAGGCCGTGCAGCGGCCAGACGCCGAGCACGTCGTCTATCTTCCAGCGGTTTTGTGTCCAGGTAAACATCAGCACGAACATGCCGCCCGCGACCGCGCCGACCACCAGCGCACCAATCGGGTGCATCAAATCCGATCCGGCACACACCGCCACCAGCCCTGCCAGCGGGCCGTTATGCACGAAGCCGGGGTCGTTTTTGCCCGCCCACAGCGCGGCTAGCGTGCCGCCAACCATCGCCATCAGCGAATTTACCGCGACCAGCCCGCTGATGTTGCCGATGGTCTGCGCCGACATCACATTGAAGCCGAACCATCCCACCGTCAGTATCCATGCGCCCAGCGCCAGAAACGGGATGCTGGAGGGGGGATGCGCCGAAATACGTCCTTCCTTGTTGTAGCGCCCGCTCCGTGCACCGAGCAGCAGCACCGCCGCCAATGCGATCCAGCCGCCCACCGCGTGTACCACCACGGAACCGGCGAAATCGTGGAATTCCGCGCCGAAACTGGCGTTCAGCCAGTCCTGTATGCCGAAGCGGTGATTCCACGCGATGCCTTCAAAGAAGGGATAGATGAAACCGACCAGCATGAATGTCGCGGCAAGTTGCGGGTTGAATTTTGCGCGCTCTGCGATTCCCCCCGATACGATGGCCGGGATGGCCGCAGCGAAAGTCAGCAGGAAGAAGAACTTGACCAGTTCATAACCGCTCTTTTGCGTGAGTTCTTCGGCGCTGCCGAGAAAATTGACGCCGTAGGCAATGACATAGCCGATGAAGAAATAAGCCAGGGTGGAAATCGCAAAATCAGCCAGTATTTTGACCAGTGCGTTCACCTGATTTTTCTTGCGCACCGTGCCCAATTCCAGAAAGGCAAAGCCCGCGTGCATGGCGAGCACCATAATCGCGCCCAGCAAAATGAATAAAACGTCACTACCCGTTTGCAGATTTTCCATTGTTTCCCGCCTGATGGCCAATTACTCTAAATGCCTGAGAAAAGCAAAATCCATGCCACTTCTATAAGCGCTTGATAGATATAAGAGCCCATCCTATTTTCCACAGATAGCTGCCGTTTACACGCCGAATTGGTGCATTTCAGTCAGACGTCGGCAGCCTTGCGCACCAGAATGGTGCAGAAGATCAGACGCGCCAATCCTGCAGGTACTTCTCCAGCCAGAACAGCCCTATGATGGTCTTGCTTTCATTGATCTTGCCCAGACGCACCCATTCGATTGCCTCGGCGAGCGACAGCTCAAACACTTCGAGAAATTCGCCTTGATCCAGATTGCGTTTGTGCTGAGTCAGGCCGCGCGCCAGAAAATATTCGATGCGCTCATCGCCGTAACCGATGCAGGGCCAGGTGGTGGTGAGATGTATCCACTCGCTGGCCACGTAACCCGTTTCCTCCAGCAACTCACGCTGCCCGGTAAGCAGGATGTCCTCGCCGTGGTCTATCTTGCCGGCGGGAATCTCGATGAATTCGCGCTGCGCGGCGTAGCGGAACTGGCGCTCCATAATCAGGTTGCCGTTATCGAGCAATGCCAGCACGGCTACCGCACCGGGGTGCGTGATGTACTCACGCACGCTCTCCCCGCCATCGGGCAGGCGCACGGTGTCGCGGCGCACATGCAGCAGACAGCCGTCATACACCGCCGTGGTTTCTATACAGGTTTCCTTCAGTTCCATCATCACTCCTTACTGTGGGCGGTCGCGGGAGGGGATGCGATACAGCCAGACCGCCATGATCAGGCCGAAAGCGGCCAGCCCCGATTGTATTCTGCCGTCACGGATGAAGAACAGTATGGAGCTGCCGAAAGTCAGCACCATCGTCGCCACCGCCACCAGCTTGACCTTCCAGGGTATGCTCCGGTAGGTGCGCCACTCGATAATCAACGGCCCGAAAACAGCGTGGTTCATCAGCCAGTTGTAGAAACGTCGCGACGAGCGGGCGTAGCAGGCGGTCGCGAGCAACAGGAAGGGCGTGGTCGGCAGCACAGGCAGGAACACGCCTGCAATACCCATCAGCAGAAACAGCGTGCCCAGGGCTGCAAAAGCGAGCCGCACCCACAAGAAACGATGCTTGCGCACCTCATGACTATAGTCGCGCCGCTCGCGCGGCTGGTTCTGGCTCAATCCGCGCCCCGCAACATGCTGAAGAACCT